>Ga0114994_10000085_pt1 | contig 48517 bp, 29 predicted proteins | sample ArcticOcean_MG_C_9_FD_87043 | JGI IMG/M metagenome (GOLD analysis project Ga0114994, IMG submission 87043) | Marine microbial communities from western Arctic Ocean - ArcticOcean_MG_CB2_152 | ecosystem: Environmental > Aquatic > Marine > Oceanic | place: Arctic Ocean: Canada Basin | collected...
GCCACGAGCACGTCCTCGGCCTTGGTGACGCAATAGCGGCGCGCGGCGCCGTCGTCGACGCCGCCGGCTACTGCCGCGAGTGCCGCCGCGTAGGCGCGCGCGGCCGCGGCGTCGCCGAGCACGGCCTCGAGCGACGAGGCCTCGGCGCCCTTGATCGCCGCGGCGTGCTGGTCGGCGACGACGCCTTCGCGGATGAGGCGCTGCCAGTCGACGGCGCCGAACTGGAGGGCGTCATCTCGTGTCATCATGGAAGTCATTTTTGAGCTGACGATGCGGCGCGCTGCTTGCCGACGACAACCCGAGCGTGCTGGTCGCTTTTATGGCTTTGCAGCGCGCGGTCGTCTGGCGCGCTGGCTGGGGAGGGCGCTACGTGTGTGCGGCACTCTGAGAGCAATAGATATCACTCGGCAAGGGGGGCACAGGCTATATACCGGGCTTGAATCAGAATCAGTATGGCTGCAATAAAATTTTAAGGGCGCGGGTTTTCTAAAGTGCGGGTTTCTTTGAGCTCGTTATAAGCTTCCTCACGCGAAACCTGTGGGACAACGACTATACGCCGGGAATGGACTTTTTCCTTAAGTTGGCTGTCTTCTTCGCGTAGATCTGTGGGGGGACCCGTCTGGCGTGGCGTGTGCGCGGGTTTCTCGCAGCATATTTTTCAGCAAAGCTCTTTGGCTAGCTGCCGCATAGCATACCGGCGACAGCTATCAGTTACGCATCGCTTGCACGCATCGCTTTCGAAGACATCACAGCGCGCGTTCCGCGCCGCCGCTCGTACTCCGCACAACTCGCCGCCGCACGAGGAACGAGCAGTTTCGAGCATAGCGAAGCCAGCTAAACTATGACCGACGTCGTCGCCGAGACCGCGGAGCGCCAGTGGCCGCCGACGCCACCCGCATGGATCGACGACCGCGCGACGCAGCGCTGCACTGGCCGCTCGTGCCACGTCGTCTTCGACGGCTTGGTGGAGCGCCGCCACCACTGCCGCTTCTGCGGCAACTTGTTTTGCCACCGCTGCTCGGCGCGCAAGGCCATGATGCCCCCGCAATGGGCGATCAAGGAACCTCAGCGCTGCTGCGATACGTGCTTCAGCGTCTTGGCGCCCGAGCAGGAGGGCTGGATCAAGGGCAACGCCAATGCGGAGCGGGAGAATTTCCTCGAGGACGATTCAACGACAAAGTATCTCAACAGCCCGATGCGCTTCACGCTCGGCGGCGAGATCCGCAAGGCAAGCTACGCGCTCCAGAATTTGACGGACCGGGACAACGTCAACTACTGGGGACGCGACGCCGAGTACGCGACGGAGATGCTCGAGGCCGTCGAGGGCATGCTGTTCATGACCGTGGGGAAGGTGGCGTTTATAGGAGGTGTTAGGATCGGCACGGGGCTCGTCATAGCCAAGCTGCCGGACGGGACGTGGAGCGCGCCGTGCGCAGTTGGTAACTTCGGCGTTACGTTCGGCGCATGCGTTGGCGCGGAAGTGACGGACATGGTCACGGGGATCGACCGCGAAACAATGGAGAAGTTCGCGAACGAGACCGTTTCGAATATTATGGTCGGCGGAGAAGCGAGCGTGGCCCTCGGCTTGTTAGGGCGATCGGCTACCGGCGAGGCCTACCTCGCAGCCTCCGGCTCAGACAACTCGGAGGCCTACATGAGCTACTCTCATTCGAGAGGCGGCTACGCGGGCGTGACCGTTGATGCCGCCTACGTAACTGTGCGCAAGGACGTGAACGAGAAGTTCTACGGCCACAGGATCTCGGCTAGGGATATTTTAGGAGGACGCGTTGACCGGCCGCGGGCCGCCGAGCCCCTGTACGCCGCGTTGGACAGATTCTATGCAAGCGTATTCCCGCAACGTGGTGGTTCTGGCTCCAACGGAGGCGAGTTCTATAGCGCCGATGGCGGTGCACCACCGCAAACGTTCGCCGGTGGCACGGGCTACGTGGCGGACGGCTCGTCATACGGCCACCGGCGCGCGTCGGGCGCCGACACCCTGCAGTACGACGAGTACGGGCGACCGGTCTTGCAATCGGCCGAGCCGGCCGCGCCGCGCCCGGCGCCCGTCGTCCGCGCACAGCCGGGGGCACCGCGCGTCGTCAGCGCGGTTCGTGCCAAGCCGGCCGGCCCCGTGCGCGCCGGTCGCGTCGTCGCTGCGCGGCGCTCGCCCTCGGCGGGCTCGGTGGTCGCCGCCGTGCCGCCCGCGCAGTCGTCGCCCGCGGCGCCGCCTGCGTATTCGGCGCCGCCGACTCCGCCGCCGACGCCGCCGGTCGTTTCCGCCGTCCGCGCGGGCCGCGTCATCGCCGCGGCGCCGCCGCCCTTGGAGGTCCCGACGCCGCCCGTCGCCGCTGAACCGCCCACGCCGCCGGCTGAACCGGCGACGCCGGAGCCGGAGGTCGATCCGCTCACGGGCTTGCCCATCTCGTTGAAGAAGCGTGTCGTCGCGCCCAAGGCGGGACTCTTCGAGGACGAGGAGAAGGAAGTGTGATTAGGGAAACACACGTGTGTTATAAGTTATCGCATATATTTTATGGGGGCAACAGCCCAGAAAGCGCGTCCCGCGCCTCGGCAGTCCTCGCCCGCGCCACGTCCAAATTTCGAAGCACCGCTCGGTGGCGCTGCGCGGCCGTCGACTCGCGCGGCGGTGGGCGGCGGCCCGTCAAGAGCACGGGCGAGGATGGTGGTCTCGCGGGCGGCCACGCGTCCTCTGCGCGCCTTGCAGCGCGCCGCGTCACGCCTGTCCAGTGCCCGAACGCCGATCGGACCACACGCGATTCCACGGCGCGGTCCGCTGTTGTCAAGGCCGCGCATAGACAATACGCGCGCATTGAATAGTCACCGCGCCGCCGGAAGTTTCGAAGGCCAAGCTTCAGAGCGTTCCGTCTCGCAACACGAGCTCCCGATCGTAGCAGTACGAGCGTGAGCCGGTGGCGGTGCGTCCGAGCGCCCGCGGCGCGGTCAAACGCGGACTCGTGCGCAGCTGCGAACGACGAGAGCGCAGCGCGAAAGATCCTGAAGAAACATCGCATCAGGCGCCTTTCATGCGACGCGATGCCGGCGCGGCCGACGGCCCTCGCCAAGTTTCGGAGCACTCCCTGCCGCGCGCGCGCCGCGACCATCACCGCGAGTGCCCGTCGAGTTCCGTCGGCCCGCCTCTCCGCCGTGGCCCGCACGAGCTTCGCCGCGCAAAGGCGAACGGCTCTTCGTCGCCGCGCGTTCGCCGCGAGCGCGATCACGCCCCGTCGAACCCTCGCATCGGCCGCGCGCCGCGCGGGTCCTTGCGTCGCCCGGAGCAGGGCCGCCGCGCCGCGGGCCTTGTTCGCGTCCCGCGCGGCTCCCGGCTCCGTCGCCTGGCACGCGGCTTCAGCCGTATCGCGCCGGGCGCGCCAGTGGTACGGTGACGAGGCGTCTTGTGTCTTCGACGGCGATTGGGGCGGCGTTTTGAGCGCCGCGACCTCGTGGCCTTTGAGCGGAAGCCCCTTGATGTCCGCGATCTCGGCGTGGGCGCGCGCGAGCCGGCCCTTGAGCGCCCTGACCTCTTCCTCGGCCGCGTCGGCGCGCGTTCCCGCGGCGTCGCGCTCGTGCCGGATCAGCTGGCTGGCCCAGTCCAGGTCGCTCTCCGCGTCGAGCCGCTTCTCGAGCGTCGCCGACCGCGCCTCGGCCCGCTTCGTTCGCTTCTGCGCGAGGCCCATGTCATGGCGCGCCGCGGTGGCCACGTCGGCGGCGGCCGAGAGCCGCGCCGTCGTGTCCCCGAGCGCGTCCTCGAGGGCCCGGACGCGGTCGCGCAGGAGCGCCGCCTCCGCGTCGTCCGCGGCGTCGCTCGCGTCGTCGCTGTCGTCAAAGGCAAGCGACCGCGCCGGCGATGCCGCGCGTGCCCGCGCCAGATCGGCACCGAGCCGCGTGTTCACCGCCAGCAGCGCCCGGACCTGGCGCAGCATGACCTCGCGCTCGACCACCAGCCGGTCGCGCGCCCGCGGGTCGCCCCGGGCCGCCCACATCGGCGCCGCGTCACCGCGCCGCACCCAGTCGTCCACGGCCCCCAGCGCGTCGCAGGTTGCAGCGAGCGCGTTGCTCCTCCCGTCGCCAAAGTGCTCCAGCGACTCGAGCGAGGCGCGCAAGCCGTTGCTTGGCGAGACCGGTGCCCGCTTCGAGGGGCCCGGCGCCGCCGCGTTGCCGGTGAGTCGCACCGCAGCCACGCCGCCGGAGCGCGCCGCCGCCACCTCGCAGCGCGCGGCCGCAGAAAACACCGCCGACGCCTCGGCGGACGACGCCGCGGCCCCAAGCTCCGGCGCGACCGTCTCCGGCGACGCGCGCCGCAGCCGGCGCACGGGCGTCGCGCTGGCCTCGGGCGGCGCCAGGCGCGCGAGGCCTTTGGGCGGCGTTGTCGGCGAGTAGCAGTCCCAGGTGGGCGGGGTCGGCGGCGGCGCCGCCCCCGCGTACGGCGGCGGCGACGCCGCGGGCGGCAGCATGTTTACGCGCGTCCCCGCGGCGGGCGGCAGCGGCGCCGCCGCCGCAGCTCCATGTGAGTGGTTGAGCTCGAGCTTTTGGGGCGTGAGCGCGGCGGTGCCATTCGATTGGTTGAGCCGGGGCGCGAGCTCGGCGGTGCTCAGCGCGCGCTGGCTCTTGGTGATGGACCTGGGCGGCCTACTCATGTCGTGACTGCTCTACGAGCGCTCGCTCTCGTGCTGCCCCCACGAGCCGAATCCCGATCCGTGCGCTTTGCGAGCAGCCTGTCGTCGGTCGGCGGTGGCTGCACGAGACCAGTGCGCATATACCAGACCGCGCCTGTTGCCAAACTACCAGCCCTCACCGGCGCGGCGCGCGCCGCTGCGACGGCAAAGACAGAGATCAGCGCCAACTCATCTCCGGACTGCTGTGACTCATCTCTGGACTGCTGTTGTTTACTAATATTTATAACTTACACACAAACCCCGCGCCGTCGACGCGACAAGGGGTGATGACGTTCGAGACGAACCTGCGGAGGGGGCGAGTGAAGAACTGCCACCCCTGGCACCCAAAACGGGCCGTCCGAAACAGAAGAGTCTCAGTTTGGAACGAAGTGTCTCATTCACGGTATTCTCAGTGAACTTTGAAGGCGTTTCTATTGTCTCATCTTCGACTCGCGTCATGCAATAAATCAGGACGCGGCGGACGCGCCTCAGCTGCCGCCGCCGGAGCGCCTGTTGATCAGCTCGCGGCCCTCCTCGACGTCCGGCACGGGCATGTCGTCGCCGCCGCGCGCCACCCGCGCCCGCCGCGCGTTCTCGCGCCGGCGCCGCTCGACGGCCTGCAGGAAGCACGACCGCTTCCGCAGCTCGTCGGCGTCGCAGTCGAGCCGGAAGCACGGGCAGCAGCAGAAGCCGAACGTGAGCCCGGCGCCGGCGTAGGTGAGCTGCCGCGCCGTGAAGGTGGCGAGCAGCGTCGCGCACGCGCCGGCGTCGTCGATGGCCGCGTCGCAGTTCAGGCCGGCGACGAGGCAAAGCAACGAAACGACGAGCAGCGCCAGCAGGAACACGTTCTTCCACGTGGCCACCGCCTGGCGCATCACGACGCGCGGGTCCGGCGGCGGCTGCGGCGGCTGGTCGAAGGCGGTCTGGTCGAAGGCGTTGTGCATTTTGTCTTGCTGTGTTAATGAATGCGCGGCGCTGTGAGCTAGCGAGAGTGCAGCCTTATTGTCGCTGCTTTAATCAATGTGCGCTGCGCAGCCGTCCAGCGCGAGCAGGCTACTGCCAGGAATATATGAAGCGATGCGCAAGGGGCGAGGGTGACCGCCGTGGTCAATCTCGCCGATTTCCTGGCGCCGGCCGCGCGGCTCGGGTTCGGGTTCGGGTTAAGCGGCTGAGGGTGCGGGTTTTCTAAAGTGCGGGTTTCTTTGAAAGTCGATCGGCGCTACGCGTGCGAGCTTGCGCAGCCGAAGCTGGGAGGGCGTTACAATCGGTGAAACGATAGCAGAGGAAGCCGAAAGAGGCTGCCCATTGCACGCGTGACAAGCACCCTGCCCGCATAAGATGCTCATCATCATCTAACAGTTATGCACGCGCCGCACTTCGCCAGCGCGACGCCGGAGTCTCTCACGTTCAGCATTGATGAAGCGTCGCGGCTGTGCCGAACCATCAAAGGGGATGACAGCATGGTTGACTCGACCGCGCTCGACCGCCTCAAGCTTTTCAACGTACAAGGACAGTTAGCGAAGGCTGCCCGCGCGGCGACGGAAACGTGCGCTGCGGAGATCGGGAACAAAACATGCTACATCTGCTTGGACGACGGCGAGAGCGAGGGCCTCGTGCGCGGGTGCGCGTGCCGCGGCACGGCGGGCTTCGCGCACCTGTCGTGCTTGGTGCGGCAGGCAAAGCTCGCGACGAGCAAAAATAACGAAAAGGCCGACTCGACGGACGACGGCGAGAACGTCGAGTGGCCCCACGAGCTGTGGGACACGTGCGGCCTGTGCAAGCAAGAGCACCACGGCCTTGTGAAGTGTGCGCTCGGCTGGGTCTGCTGGACGACCTACGAAGGTCTGCCGGAGACGTGCGAAATGCGACGAGGCGCGATGATGGCGCTCGGCAACGGCCTCCTGGCCGCGGGGCGTTACGAGGATGCCCTTGTCGCCTACCAGTGTTCCCTCGTCACTGGTCGGCGCAGCGCATATAAAGATAACCTCGCCGCGTGCTACCAGAAGCGCGGCATGGCCGACCAGGCGTTGCGCCTCCAGCGGGAGGTCCATGCCATGGGGCTGACCCTAGGGATCGCCGAAGATCAGGCCGTGGATGCGGCCACTCTCGCTGAATTTCTGGTAGACGCGCGGCGGTTTGCGGAAGCGAAGGCGTTCGTGCGCGAGAACACGCCCGCGATCCGCGGCAACTTCGGGGCCGACCACCGCGCCGTGCTCGATATCCAAACGCACTACGGGCGGGCCCTCTTCCAGGCGGACGACGCCACCAACGACGACCTCGTCGAGGCCGAGGCGGTCCTCGATGACGTGCTGACGCGGGCGCGCCGCGCGTTCGGCGAGAGACACCCGGACACCGCGCGCGCGCGGGACCTGCTGGCCGAGGCGCGGCGCGCTCAATCTTGTGATGGGGCGCGGTTCGCACAACGGTGCGCGGCGCACTTTACCAAGATACACTCAAATCCGCTGCGGTACTGCGAGAAGAACTGCCTCTTGTACGAACAGGGCCGCATGGCCCTTATTACGAGAGATTGGCAGTTGCTGGGCGACGCGAAGACGAAAGAAGCGGACAACGCCGTCGGTGCTCGCCTCCGGTTCGCCTTTGCGTTCCGCCGCGACGTCGTCGAGCTCAAGAATATTTTGTTGCGCCTCTTCAACGAGGGCCGGCGCCTCGAGACGAGCCTGGCGTTGCTCGAAAGCTATTTCTTCCGCGACGACACGGGCGGGGGGCACCGCAACCGCGTCTGGAAAACGCTGAGCGACGCGCTGCACGAACTCCGGGGTTCCTTGAAGGTGCTCCAGGACGCGCGCGACGTCATCAAGTGGACGTGCTGCCTGCCGCGCTGTCGCGAGGCGCCGCGGCCGCCGCGCCTAGGGAACTTGGTCAAGAGCGGCTGCGTGGTGCGACTCCTCAAGCGCGCGGCGCGCGCCGCGCCGGAGCTGAAGTTTATTTTACTGGAAGAGGCGTCTGTTTTACTGGAAGAGGCCACGGACGACGACGACCGTGTGCGGCTTGAGCCGGCGCGCGCCGTTATTGACGCTCTCGACGCGACCTCGTGTACGCAAGTAGAGCAGAAGTACGCGCTCGCGGTCGTCACTGCCTGTGGTGGCGTAAAGGCTCTGTCGATCCACGAGCAGGTCGTCGCCTACGCCCGGACGCTCCGAAACGCCCCGGAGGCGCTCGAACGGACCGCGGCCGCGCTCGAGGCGCTCGACGCCGCGACCAAAGCGAAAGCTTGTGCGATCGCGGACACGGACGGCCGCTACCCGCTGTTGGCGCACGCCCTGCGCGTGCGCAAGGAGGGCGCGGCGTGCCGCGCGGCGGCGGCCACGCTACGGGGGGTGCGGATCTGCTGCGATGCGGCGCTCACAAAGGACGGCGGCCCCCTCTTTGTCGACGTGGGCGACGACGGGCTGGTGGCTTTACCGGAGGGTTTCAAAGGCGTCGCGCAAGGCGTTGTGCGGGTCCGCGAGATCGTGGCGCAGTATGATCTTGTGGCTGATAGATTGTTGAAGGCGGAGGGCTGGCCCCCGCCAAAACAATTCGGCCGGTGCCGCGTGGCGCGGGTGCACCTGGACGGGGTGCACCTGGACGGCACGGCGCCCTGCTGGCAGTGCGGCGGCAAAACTTTCCTCGATGCGTGGTGTAGGGGTGGGGTGTGCTGGGGGTGCGCGCGCCAAGAGCGGGCAAACGGCCGGTGCGCCCGCGGGGCGGCGTGCCCGCTTCGCAAGCGGCGGCAGGGCGGCTTCTGCCGCCACGCGAACCGCTGCGTCATCTGCGATCAGCACTCGTGCGATAAATGTGCGTTGGCCCGAGGCGACGGCGACGACGTGGCCCGCATCGCTCGGCAGTTTGGCGACGACGCCCTGGTCGTCGTATCTTTTGATCGGATGCTCTGCTCGACGCGAGCCGGAGCTGACCTCTCTGTCATCGACAAGAAAGAGTTGTACGTCCTCGGCTGGCGAAACCGCGTAAAACGATGGTCAGAAGCAAGCAGCGCGGGGCGAACGACACCGCCGGAGACGCCGGAGGTACGACCATCGTGGTGCGACGCGCTCGCCGACGAAGCGCTGTGCGAGCTCTTGTCGGCGACGACCCGCGCCTTTGTGCTGACGCGGAACAGCCATGGGGACGACATCCGCAAGTTTCTCGACGAACGTCATCTCGGTCACGTCGTCGTGTGCTCGGCAAAGTTAGAACAGACCTCAAAAGCCGCCATCCTGAGGGAGCTCCTGAACAAATATGACGCGCGTTTTGCATCATCTCCAGTGGGCGTCCCAGGCGTCCGCGCGGTCTACGCTGACGACGACGTCCACGAGCTCTGCGACGAAGGCGTGGAGCTGCTGGCGCGGCGGGGGCAGGTTTGTCGCGTGTTGTTCGCGCCGGTGGCTAGTTAGGCTAATGTTGTGATTACAGTAAATAAACTTCGGACACGAGCTCCCGAGGGCAGCTCCAAAATACCCTTCTCGTAGTGTAGATGTCATATACTTGATTTCCACTATAGGTGGGGTAGTATGGGGCCCAACTATACCGCTGTTACGATTCGTGGGGGCCCTCGGGTAATTGTCATGTTTGACGATCGCGGGGGCATGAGAGTGGCCAAGCCGGTGGAACCCGGTCGATTCGTGGTCCAGAGGTCTCCCTGGGGTCGTTTAGGATCGGTATTGGTCGTGGGCAATCGCCTACGCCGCATGCGCCGCCGCTTCCAGCTTCAGATACACCTGCCAAGATGCATCTCAAGACAGCTGGCCCATGCTAAAAGTGCCAAACAATGACTTCAGAGCTCTCTGTGAGTCCCAAGTGCATGCGGATGCGGTGTAGGCGTCTAACCAACAGTATACATAACCCATAGGAAGTCGGAGAGCCGATCTGCATCCCAAAAAGTGTTTTATTTGGACGCGATGGCACCCGTGAACGTCAAATACGCTAATTATTCGAGGGGCCCCAATAAGCGCAATAGCGGTCTCGTTGGGTCCCATACTACCCCACCTATAGTGGAAATCAAGTATTGCACTTGTACATCACGAGAAGGGTATTTTGGGCTGCCCGGCTCGGGCCTGAATATTATTAATCTGGACCTCGCGCAAGTCAGTCGGTCATGAAACAAACGATCGCGCCAAGGTCCATAGTGATGGTACAACCGTTGATAGTCGCAGGTCTAGGTCTTGTGCCCGAATTAACAAGATCGAAGGGTCGCGGAGTCTCCGAACTGCGCGGAGATTACGGTTACCTAAATCCAATGTAGTAGTCGTTCTGGTGGTTCGGATGGACCACCCAAGTACCGAAGCGCCTCAAACGCCAATTTATTTCATAACTCACGGGTCTGGAGCCTTTTTGGAGGTCCGTCTACGCACCGTCCTCCGCGGAGAATGGGCAAGTCGGTCGATTGTGAATAGAACAACGGCGGCACGGTTCCTCGGGGTAGTGGAGTCGCGGATACTCGCTGGTCCAGGTCGTGTGCCCGTCTTTGTATATAAACACGGCCCCATAACCTGAACCTGCGAGTATCAGCGACTCCACTACCCCAAGGAACCGTGCCGCCGTTGTTCTATTCACAATCGACCGACTTGCCCGTTCTCCGCGGACAACGGTGCGTAGGCGGACCTCCAAAAAGGCCCCAGACCCGTGAGTTATAAAATAAATTTGCGTTTGAGGCGCTTCGGTAGTTAGGTGGTCCATCCGAACCAGCTGGACGACTCGTACATAAGATGACCAGTTCCGTATGCTCCTCGCTGTTCGCCGACTCCGCGACCCCACTATCTGTTAAACACGGGCAAATTACATGGACCTGAGGGCATCAGGGCTTGTACCATCACCATGGACCTTGGCGCGATCGTTTGTTTCATGACCGACCGACTTGCGCGAGGTCCAGATCAATAATATTCAGACCCGAGCGCGGGCAGCCCAAAGTACCCTTCTCGTAGTGTAAATGGCATATACTTGATTTCCACTATAGGTGGGGTAGTATGGGACCCAACGAGACCGCTATTGCGCTTATTGGGGGCCCTCGAGTAATTAGCGTATTTGACGTTCACGGGTGCTGTCGCGCCCAAATAAAACACTTTTTTGGGATGCAGGACGGCTCTCGGACCCCCTTACGGGTTAGGTCTGATAGTGGGTGGACGCCTACACCGTTTGCGCATGCGCTTTGGGCATCCCATAGCTCTCAAAGGTCTGGAACTCCAAACACTGGCTGATCATGCCTGAAGGAGCTGGACTGTAGAGAGAATTGGTAGATATGATCCAAGCGCCGGCGTATGCGGTATAAGCGACTAGGCACGTCTAGTACTGACCCTAAGCGACCCTTGGGAGACCTCTGGACCACGAATCGACAGGATTCCACCGGCGCGACTAGCCACTTCAGCACCGCGAATCAAGAAATTAATTTTTTCGCCCCCCAATAAGTGTCCCATTGCTCTCTTTGGACCGGTATCCAACCGGACGATACTCAAACAACTTCTTTGAGGTTGGCGCCAAAGCACTAAACGGGTTTTCTCCACAAGCGCCAGCTAAAAACAAATTGGCAACACGCTGACTGTAACGCAGCTGTCCTCTGGCGTAGAGGTAGGACACGCATCCATCGCTGTCATGCAACCCTTACTCGCAGTGACGCTCCTGGCCACGGCGTCCGCCCTGCAACCACGCACAGTGATTGTGACTGGTGCCACCGGCAAGACCGGGCAGGCAGTGGTCAAAGAGCTGCTGAAAGACGAGGCGACAACGATCCGCTGTTTTGTGCGGAACAAGACCAAGGCGGAGTTGGTGCTGCCGCAGGACGAGCCGCGCGTCCGGCTCTGCTCGGTGGACCTTGAGGACCAGACCGCGCTCGCGGAGCTCGTGAAGGACGGCGAAGCCGACGCGGCCATCTGGTGCGCCACGGGCCTCACGGCCGACAAGCAGCTCATCGACCAGGTCTCGCTGCCGACCTTGGCCAAGGCGCTGCCGAGGGTGTCGAGGGACGCGGCGCCCAATTGCGTGATGCTCTCGTCGGCGGCGGTGACGCGGCCGGGCTGGTCCTCGCGGAAGCAGAAGCGCTTCGCGCGCAGCTACGACATCCCGATTGTGCGGCTAAACCCGGCGGGGATATTGGGGAAGAAATTAAACGCCGAGAAGAAGCTGGCACGGGCGACGCCGGCGTTTTGTGTCGTGCGGCCCGTGGGGCTGAACGATGAGTGGCCGTGCGGGCGGCCTATTTTTTCGCAAGGAGACGTCGCGGTTGGGCGGTCCAATAGAGATGACGTGGTCGCCGTGCTTGTGGCGGCCCTCGACTCGGCGGACGCGCGGGGCAAGACCTTCGAGATGGCCTCGTTGAAGGGCTACGCGCCGCCCTCGTCCTTCGACGACGCCTTCGCGGCGCTGACGTACCGTACTGGGCCAAACGACGCGACCTACGCTTTGGTGCAGCAGCTACTTCCGGGGACAGAACAGGACCCGACTCGTTTAGAAATGGGTCGGAAATACGAGGAGGTAGACAGCGGTGCTGTTGACAGAGAAAGGGGCGCGGCGCCGACGGACCGCGAGCAAGCCGTTGCTGACGGCGCGGCCGAGGGGCTGAACAAATAAGCATACTATAGATGTTACACGAGCCACCTTCTCAGTCGACCTCTCCCGCGTCTCCCTCCAGTTCAAGCTTCGCGGCGAGGCGCTCGCGCGCCCGCCCCCGGAGCTCCGACTTTTCGATGAGGCCGCGGTCCGTGCCGCCGGCCGGGAGGATCATCGCCCGCAATTCACTGACGCTCGCGATGTCGACGCGTTTCAACTGACAGGCCCAGTGGCGATGGCCCTTCTCCGGCGCGCGGCCGAGCGGCGGGACGTAGGGGCCCGGAACTGCCATGGTGGCGGACGCCGGCTTGCCTCGCGCTTGCTGCGAGAGCTGGTCGAGGCATTTCAGCATCGGGGCTTTCCGGCCGGACCGCGCCAGCATCGGATGGACCTGGGCCATCTGCCAGAGCTTCGGCCAATCGACGTTCGCCCCCAGATCTACTAAAGTCCGGACCTTGTCGCAGTCGCCGCCGACGGTACTCATCTCAATCGGCAACCGGAAATAATTGTCGCGTTGGTTCGAGTCACAGCCGAGCGAGCGCAACTTCCGCAGCGTCGCGGCGGTCGCCGAGGGAATTGTCGCAACCATGGCTAGGGCCGAAGAGCCGTCGAAGCCCGCCTTGGCGTTTACCTGGGCGCCCAAGGCCTTTAAGGCCTCGAGATACTGGTTGTTGGTGCCGCCCAACGGCGATGACGAGATCGGGGTCGCCAGAGCCGCGCGTCGCAGTCTGCGTGTGGAGCGAGAACAACGCGAGCGGGGGCGCGTCTTCCTTGGGAACACCGGTGCCCATCGGCGCGTTGAGTTCGCGCAAGCAATCGATCATCTTCGGTTGCCCGCCTAGGACCGCACACATCACGAGTGAGGGCACGTGTCCAGATAAATTCGCTCCATTGGCCGCGAGATCGCAGTACCGCGCGACGTCGCCAGTGTCAATGGCCATCCTGAGTCGTGTGGCCATTTTGCGTGTCTTGCTCGGTTACTTTACTCGACTTCACAGCAATGCGTCGGTGCGCGGCGTGTGTCGGTGCTCTCAAGTTCGTCAGCCGCCGCTCGCGGGCAGGAGAGTCAAGTTTGAGAGAGCGAAAACCCGTACAAGTGACCCACGAGAGACTTCTAACTACAGGCACATACTTACCCTTCGCGTTCACGTTTCTTCCGTTTCTTCTTCTTCCGCCGGCGCTTCTCGTCGGACGATGACGATGGCGACCGCGGCCGCTTGAGCTTCTTCGCGCAGCTCCGACACGCGCGCACCTTCACCAGCTCGCGCTTCGTCTCGCCCTGCTCGACGTACTCGAACGGGAGCTCGAAACTCCGGAGGCCGTCCCGCGAATCACAGCCTCGCGCGGCACACGTCCGTTCGCCCTTACCGCTCGTCACCTCCGCGGCGGTCCGCCATCTCAACCCGACAGCACCCTCGCGCCACCGCGACAAATCACAAATGGCGTACTCCTTGTGCAGCTCATCATAATACCGCCGCGCCATGCGCGTCTCCCAGCGCCGCGCGTTCTCGGTGTCGGCGTCGTCGTCGCGCACGAATTCATGCTCGTCCCTAAAGATGCGGGCGGTTTGAACCGCACCGGCTCCGTCTTCCAATACGTCTGTCAACGTCGAGGAGACGTCGGAGGGCTGGCGCTCCATCGATAAGCCTGCTGCTGCCTGGCGCCTGGGTTGCGGCAAGGCGGGCCACAGGAGTGTAAAATATGATGGTCGCTGTCGTAACGGAAGTTCAAACGCACCAACAACGTCGCTTAGTGAGTAAAAGGCTTTTGTGGATTGATTAAAAATTTGCGCAAAACTCAAATAAAAAGTCGGGTTTCACCAGCATGCTCTTGGAGCCCTGGCCGCTTGCACGGCCGTGCGGAGTCAACGCAAGACTCGCTCGCCACCAGTGAGACAGCACACAGCCGCCGGAGGCAAGAACAGCGCTGAACCTTGCTCTAAGACAGCTCAGACACGCCACGCCATCTCTGGCCCACAGCGCTCACAGCGCTCACAGCGCTCACAGCGGTACCGACGCGCAAAGGGACCGGGAGCAGACACAACATCATGGCCGACAGCGCGGAGGAGGAGGACGACGAACCGACCTGCCGCATCTGCTTCGGCGGAGAAGAGGACGGTAGATTAATAGAGCCGTGCCGGTGCTCCGGCAGCATGGCTTTGATTCACCGCAGCTGTTTGGACGCGGTGCGGGTGAGCGGCTTCGACCCGGCGTCGCTGGCCAGGTGCGGGCTCTGCAACGAAGACTACGTCCTCGAGGGGACGGGCGGCGGGCCGCGAGGAGAATTGATGTACACCGTCGGCCGCTACCTGGGCCTGCGGTTCCTAGCGCTCTTCGCGGCGGCCGGCGTGTTAGGTTTCACGCCGCGGCTGATTGCCGCGCCGGAGCTCCGGGTCGTGCGCAATCCGCTGTTGAATCATTTTAGCGTCGGGTCCATGGCCACACTTGTGCTCACGGGCGGCTACGCCGTCGTGACCATGGTCGGCGCGTTAAATTTAGCGAACCTCTCCCGCGGCCGGTGGGGCTCGCGCCGGAGCAAGGACGAGAGCCTGCAGGCCATGCTGATTTTGCTCGTGGTCGTGGGCCTCGGGTATTTAGTCTACCACCTCGCGACGTCTACGTATAGGTTGATGAGGACGGGCGTGCCCGTGGCGATCGACAACGTCCGCGCGGCGAACAAGCGGGAGCGGGAGCGCATCGCGGCCAAATACCCGGTTCGCGACCGGCGCGGGGCGCGCGGCGGCGGCGCGCAGCGGCGGGCGCGGCGGGCGCGCCGCCGCCGCGCCCCGCGGCGGTGGTGGCTGTTCGGCCTCGGCGGCGCGGCGGCCCAATCCTCCCGCCTGGCCATCTCACCGCGCTATGCGCAGAATCTGACGCTCTACCACGTGAACGAGCTCGCCGAAGGTCCAATCCCACTTGACATGGACACCGCCGACCAGGCCGGCGAGTTGTTCTTCGATTTGCGGTCGGTCATCCTGCCGATCGAGTGCGCGGGACCCGTTAGCATTTCGTCAGCAGGAAGCTGGGCCGGAGACTGCCAGAACCTTGAGCTGACCGGGACCAATGAAGTCGTGTCAAAGTTGATTGTAGAGGTGGACGCTCGTTTTGGGGCCTATGGGATGTGCAACGAGTGCGGCTCGGACGGTGTCGATCACTTCTCGAAGCTGCCGTGCACGCCGGGCGCGTACTTCTGCAGTTGTCGGCACGGCTTTGGCTTCGCCCAGTGCGACGCGCAGGAAGAGGCCAAGGTCGGCAGTGAAGACATTACGACCACCTTTGAGCGGTTCCTTGGATGCACGTGGGACCAGTTCATGGTGCGGCCCTGGTCTTGCTGGTTGGGGGCCGTCCTTAAAAAGACCGGCGGCACCTGGTACTCGACCTTCGCGGCGAGCGAAGGCTCCGCCTGGCGCGTCGTGCGGGTCGAGAAGGTCGTGACTAAGGCCTGCTCAGACGCGTCGATTTATGGTGCGGTCGAGGCGCAGGACTCCGTCAAATGCTTCGACGCGTGCGGCGCTCGAAACACGTCGTCGCCGTGCTGGATCGGCTGCTTCTACCGCACCATTCTGGGCGCGGAGGGCATGCTACCCACCGGTGCCGCGCACCCGGGCGGCATGTCGTACGACTCTTTGGCAGAGGCGTGGGAGGCGCCGTTCGCGTCGAGCGACCCGTCCCGCGGCGGCTGCCCGCCCGTGGCGGTGGCGAACGCGACCCGGAGAGAGGAGCTGTCGCGCGAAGGGCGTCTAGGGTCTGCGGTTGAGCGACGCCGGAGGGAGGGGCTCTGGCGCGGAGGGCGTCTGGGGTCTGCGGTCGAGCGACGTCGCGGACGGTGAGGCTGTTGGAAATATGTGTATAAAACTGAATGTTACAAACAACACCACAGAAGTCTAGTCCACGCTCTCCAAGCTCACGTCGCACTCGTCCTCGCGCCCCATCAGCAGCTGGAGCATGGCGTGGTCGCGCCGGTGCCGCGCGACGTCGATCAGGTTCTCGGGCGGGTCGCCCGCCTTCGCCGCGACGAGCACGGCGCAGTTCGCCCCGGCCTCGAGCAACGCGGCCGCGGCGTCGACGCGGCCCCGCGCCACGGCCAGAAGCAGCGGCGCCTGGTGGACGGAAGACGAGGTAGACCCCTTGTTGGGATCCGCCACCCGGACCGGCTCCTCCGCCTCCGGGGAGAGTAACGCCCGAATGACACCGATGGCGTCGCGCTCGACCGCGGCCAACAGGGCCGTCTCGCCCTTCTCAGTCAAACGGTCGGGGTCCGCGCCTGCTTCCAACAGCGCCACCGCCGCCACCGCGGCGCCGCGCGTCGCGGCGATGTACAGGGGCGCGGCGCCGTCCATCTGATCGGATCCCACGTCCACGAGCGCGCCGGCCTTGACGAGCACTTGGACCAAATGCCCGTCGTCGTTGTTCGCCGCGAAATGTAAAGGCACGCACCCGGAGTCGTCGGATATTGCATTTGGGTCCGCGCCCAGGTCTAGCAGGAGTTGCGCCGCCTTCCGCGCGCCCTTCCGCACCGCCACAGTTAAAGGCGCGTCGCCCGCGCGCTCTTCTCGCGAATGACTTACGATGGATGCCACGGCCCCCGGGCCCCTCACGGCGAGGGCGTCGCGGAAATCTGAGGCGTCCTTCAGCGCGTCGACGAGGGCGTCGTCCGTCGCCGCCACCAACAAAGGCGTGGCGCCGTCCCGCGTGCGCGTGGCCGCGCGCCCGCCGTGCGCCACGAGCGCGCGCACCACGGGGGCGTTCCCCAAGGACATGGCCGCGTGCACGGCCGTGGCGCCGTCGCGGCGCGGCGCGTTGGGGTCCGCCCCGAAGGCGAGCAGCTGCGCGACAATTTCCGCGGACGCCACGCCGTGCGAGAGGGGCGTCGCGCCCGTGCGGTCGCCCAGGTCCACCGTCGCGCCGCGTTCGACGAGGAGGCGGATCACGGCCCCGCGACCGTACCCGCTCGCCAGGTGTAAGGGCGAGACACCGCTCATGGACCGGTCGTCGACCGGCGCGCCCGCTTCCAGGAGTTCTTCGACGACGTCCGCATGGCCGTGCTCCGCGGCGGTGTGCAGCGGCGTCGCGCCGTTCCCGGGCTCGGCGTTGGGCCGCCAGTCGTGGCGCTGCGAGAAGGCGACGGCCTTGGACGCCGCGCCCGCGGAATACGTGATTGTGGGCGTCAGGGACGCTCCGCCCGCGACCAGGGCCCGGACGACGGCCGCGTGCCCCTCGAGCGCCGCTAAGTATAGAGGTGTCGTGTCGCCGTTCAGCAAGGTTTCGGTATTGCAACCGCACGCGAGCAACGCCTCGACGGCCCTTACATGACCCTTCTGCGCCGCGGCGTGGAGGGGCCGGCCGCCCAGCGTCGTGGACGCGTCGGCGTCGGCGCCCGCGTTACATAGAGCTCTGATGATGTCCGCGTGGCCCTCCTCGGCGGCAAAGTGCAGCGCGGTCGAGTTGACGAAGGCGTGCCGCGCGTCGATAATCGCGCCTCTTCTCGTAAGTTCCTCCAGGACCCGGAGGGCGTCGGCGCTGGCGGCGGTGTGTAGAGCGGTGAGACCGTGCGCCCCGCGCGCCTCGAGGAAGGCCCGCGCGTCGTCCGCGCGGTCGAGCAGGAGCGTCGCGACGGCTTCCGAATTGGCCAAAGCCGCCGCGTGCAGCGCCGTCGTGCCGTCCGGTAACGGTGCGTCGGGTGCATAGTCCTCCAGCAAGCGGCACGCCGTGCCCGCGTCGCCTTCCATGGCCGCCCTGACCAGCGGCTCGCTTGGCACGTGCTCCGCGACGGAGAACGCGACCCCATAATCCCGTAGCAGGCCGCCCGAGTCGACCTGGCCGCTGCCCGCGGCGAGGCGCTGGTACTCGTCCCAGGCGTGACCCGGCCAGGCGCCGCTCGCGATCAACGCATGCACCTGGCCCTCGCGCTTGGCCGCCTCGCCGTGTGTCGCGCCGCGGTCGCCGAGCTGCTTGGACCACGCGAAGAGCCTGTCGAAGGCCGGGCCGTCCCTAATGTGGACCGCGACGCCCGTGCTGCCGATCTGCAGGGTCCGGACGGCCTTGTCCTCGCAGGCGGCCAGGACCGCAATGATGAGTATGTGTCGCATCGCTGCGATGGCGTTTGCACAGCTGCTGGGTGCGATCGTTTCCGATTAATTATGAGAAATAGCTGGCTCTCCTCGCCACTTACGACGTCTTCGGGCGCAGACAAGCGGGCATGGCAGCTTTTTGCCAGTAAACCCGTACCGTAGCCCGGGCGCGTGAATCACTCATCTAGGCGACCACGAGGTATCTCTAGAAAAGGGCAAGTGATGCTAAGACGGATGGCCGTCTAAATTCTATAATTCGGGTTTCCGGCAATATCGGTTGGCTGCCCAAGAATTAGCGTGCGCCTGCGGGGACCATCGAGGTGTGACTTACTATGGCCGACGTCGGCGCCTCCAAGGAGATGCTGCTGCACCAGTTGAATGCTTTGATGGCCGACGCCGCCGGCGACGCCGAGACCATGGAGCTGTACCAGGCGAAGCTGGCGGAGCTGGACGCGGCCCGACGGGCGAACGCGGAGCTCGAGCAGCGGCTCCAGAGCGAGGCGCGCCGGGCCGAGACCGCCGAACGGCAGCTTCAGACCGTGGCGCAGGACGCCAAGACCGCGACGGACGCCCTGCACGACCAGCTCCAGGCGGCTCTCAGCGAGATAGCTGAGCTCGAGCGGCACCTCGAGGCTACCCAGCGGGAACTCAGCGACGTGCAGGAACAAAAGAACGCACTCGTCGGCGACGCGGACCGCAGTTCTAGCGAGGTCGATGCCTTGCGCGGGGAGTTGCGGGACATGCGGCGGCGAGTGCAGGCCGCCGAGGATAATGATAGTGAGGCCCGCAAGGTGTTGCACGTGATGTCTGCCGAGGCCGAGGCCAGTCGGCGGGAGCAAGAGACCCTGAGAGAAAGGGTTGCGGGGGTGTCGACCACGCTCGCCACAGTGCGGCTGGCCGAGCGGGCTGTTACAGACGCGCGCGGGGCGCTCGACGCGGAGGTCGCGGCGCTGGCGCACGCTTCGATAAGGCGCGGGGCGCCGCCCCTCGTGCAGGCGCAGATACCGCCGCCGATGCCCGAGGTGCTGCCGCCGATGCCGAACGCGCAGCGCCGGGACAAGAAGCGGACGACGCCGCCCGCCGGGAAGGACCGGTCGCGGAACCCGTACGCGGTGAGTAATCGGGGCTAGTGTTCTTGTGAGTTGGGGTGGGGGGTATTTTGCCAGCAAGTTTGCCAGGCCGGGAAAATAACGAGAGTCTCGTCGCACGCCCGCTGCACAAACTCCTAGGAAATTTTTGGGCCACCGAACGCGCGTGGCATATCACCCCTCTCCCGATCCGTGAACAGAAGGCGAACGGATAACTAGGGCTTACAACGGAAATCACTACCGAGGAGCAAGACGACCGGACGCCGCCCTAGGGGCTCGATAGGCCACGACGAATTGGATTCGTTGAATTCCTAGTCTTCGCGAGGCCTGCATCCCCTCAAAGTACCCGCCCGCCGGTACCCCATGAGCCACACATGCGACGAGAGCGATCTGGCTTCTCAAGTGGATAAATAAACTTGAATAAAATACAAAATGACTTAAGTGTCTGGTTCTCGTCCGTCCGTCGCGGTGCGCGCGAAGCCCCCCCTCGCTGCCGACGGAGCCGCTGCATTCGCCGGCGCGTCGTACGCGGGCACAGTCGACTCAGCGCCGGCGCCGCTTCTTCGTGCGGAGATTGTACGACTTGTGGTCGGCGATGCTCTTGGCTACCGCTGGCTTCTTATCCTTCAGGAAAATCATCGCCTCCTCGGTACCGCCCGCCACGAAGACGTCTGCGAATTCCAGTGCGCTGTCGGGCACTTAAAGGATGCGGATGCGGGACTAGCTCCGCAGGGGAGCGCGCAAGGCCTAGGTCCGCCGAACTGCGTCTCTGAGACGCGCTTTGTACACCCCCCCTCTCCCCCCTCTCCCCCCTATGCGCGTGTGCTTTTCTAGGCACCGCCTCTTCCTCTCTTCTTCCTCCTCTCCTCCACGCCTCACGTTCTTCTTTCCTGAACCTTACACGCCGTCGACGATCTACTTCTTCTTTAGACCTTACACGCCGCCGGCAAGAAGCTACTCGTAGACCCACGCCTGCTCGTTCGAGGTCCAGGCGGTCGTGCCCTCGGGGAACCACAAGGCGATCTCCTTCTCGGCGTTCTCGACGGTGTCCGAGCCGTGGCAGATGTTGCGCCCGATGTCGATGCAGAAGTCGCCGCGGATGGAGCCCGGGAGCGAGTCGGCCGGGTTCGTCTCGCCCAGCATCTTGCGGCCCGTCTTCACGGCGCCCTTGCCGGCCCAGGCCATGCAGAAGACGGGGCCCGTGACCATGTAGTCGATCATGGACGGGAAGAACTTCTTGTTTTTGAGGTCCGCGTAGTGCTGCTCGAAGTGGGCGCGGCTCGGCGAGTAGAGCTTGGCCGCCACGAGCTTGAAGCCCTTCTGCTCGAAGCGCTTGACGATGTCGCCGATCAAACCGCGCTGGACGCCGTCGGGCTTGATCATGATGTAGGTGCGCTCGAGCTCCATCATGGCGGCCATTTTGCCTTACCTGTGTGGCGTGAGGGTCGGTGATGGCGGCGCTGGCGTTCTGGAGGGTGTGTCAGCTGCGTCGCGACCGCTTGGTGCGCTTTGTTGCAAGAACCAGCGCGCATTCGTTGCTTCGTTGGGCGCAGCGTCCGCCGCATTGATTCGCAGCCGCAGCAATGCATGCGTGGCGTCGCATGGTAAGATAGACTAGATCATCTCTTTCGGAGAGTCTCCACGTGTATCGCTTGCCGCGACGTTGCAAATGTGGCTCGCGCGGAGTATCGTGCAGCGATGCGAGCGTTGAGCGGCTATAAAAAGGCAGCGCTGGCCTGTACGTTGTGTGATGTTACGTGTTTATCGATTTATCGCGGACCGGCTAAAATTTGTTAAAAAAACCCGTCGCGGATCATTGCAAACTCTCGGCGACGCGCGGTGTCTCCCCCCCCGGGCCCCGCCCACTAGTCCTAGCACCGTAACAAAAAGCGCGAACTCACGATCACACACTCTTGGAACTTACACACACGCGCCATTCACGCCGACGCGTTCGTCGCCGACGACCCCGTCGCGCGCCGCTTCCGGGACGCGTCCCGCACGCCCCGCTCGTCCACGACGAATGGCGCGGTGTCGACCGCGCGCGCTGTGGACTTGACCAAGGTCGCGGACCGCCGGCCGGACCTGTCCCGCCGCAGCATGAGCCGCTCGTCGCAGGCGTGGGACCAGGCCTCGCCCAGGGCCGGCCCCGGCGTCTCCGAGGTTAGGTTCGACGCGAGTTGGTTCGAGACCACGACGGCCACGCCCGCCCGCGCGACCGCCGCCAGATCTAAAGCAAGCCGCGTCACCAGGCGGATCCGCGCGCCGGGGTCGCCCTCGAAGGTCCGCAGGTGCGCGGCGACGGAGTCCACGACCAGCAGCTTCAACCCGGGGAGCTGCGCCGCGCGCGCGATGGCGTGGACCACGTCCGAGTGGTCCAGGGCCCGGTAGACGTGGATACCATCTAAACACGCGTCCTCCGAGTAGTCCTGAGCGGCGCGTTGGTACGCTCGCGGGTCGCTCCGTTGCTTTCTCGCTAAACGGTGCACGTGCCGCGTCACTTCTTTGGCAAGCTGGGCGCACCGCGCCGGCGCAAAGGACCCGTCCGCGTCCACGTAGGCGCTCGCGCCGCCCGCGCCGCAGAACTGTGATGGGATGGTAGCGTCGACGCAAAACTGTAACAACAACTGCGTCTTCCCGACGCCCGGTTCGCCGCAAATCTCCAGCACTTTGCCGGGACTCGCGCCGCCGCCGAGCAGCTCGTCGATGCCGCGACAAAAGGAGACCACCGGCGTGTGCTCGTCGTGCTCGAGCTCCCGCGCGGTCCTCCACGCCGGCGCTTTCGCGCCCGCCTCGACCTGCTCCAGGAGCAGTTGCGCCGTCTGGGCGTCCACCCGCATGCTCGCGGCCGCCGTCGCCACAGGCACGCCCACTAAATCGCCGACGCGCCGAAAGCCGCCCCGCCCCAACAACGCGTGGTCCTTGGGCCGCAGCGCGACGTGGGCCAGGGGCGTCGAGGCGTAGGCGTCCATTTTTCTGAGGCGCGTCGATGGCGTGGGCTCAGAGCAGGCACTCGCAGTGAGTAGAGCCGCAGCGATGTCCGGCGGCGCTGCGCAGTGTTCGTGGGACTATTTATAGATCCGACACAGGTGCCAGACGATGTCTGGCGCACGACGCGCTGGGTAAAGGCGCGTTTTTTTTGCGCGATTAATGTAGGTGCGGTTTTTGCGTTTGCACGGGTTTTCTTGCACCATAAGCGATTTGCAGCGTACGTGTGCACAGCCTCGACATCGCTGCTCTATCGTCTTGACGGTTAGTCATCTGGGTGCTTGCAAGCACAACATCGACTGCGACGTGCAGCCGCAGCGCGTGTGCGGAGCAGTCGCTCTCTCAACACCAAAATGCCGAGAGGTGGCCCGGACATCGGCGCGCTGCTCCAGGCCGACGAGGTGCGCCAGTGGCGCGCGCTCACGGTCGAGAACCCCAAGTCCAAGCCCTCGGCCGAGGAGGCGTTGAAGCTCAAGGACCTGAAGGCGGCCGAGAAAAAGGGCAAGGACGCCCTTTTGAAGGCGGTCATCGCCCGCATCAACGACGCCTCCCTCAAGAAGGACAAGATCAAGAAGGCCCTCGATAAAGCTTCCCAAGAAGATGTCGAGGAGGAGGCGCCACGACCCTTCTGGCTCGATCCACCAAGTGGCACTAGAGATTTTGAGCCGGCCCAGATGAAGGTGCGGAGCTGGCTCTTTGACCACATGCGCCAGACGGCCAAAGAGTTCGGCTTCAAGGAGTACGACGCGCCCGTGCTCGAACACGTGGAGTTGTACGAACGAAAAGCCGGGGAGGAGATCTCGCAGCAGATGTACTGTTTTACTGATAAAGAAGGCGCCCGCGTCACTTTAAGACCGGAGATGACGCCGTCTCTCGCACGCATGGTGCTCAACTTGACCAATTTGGCGACCGGGGAAGTCCGCGCCGCCCTACCGCTAAAGTGGTTCTCCATCCCGCAGTGCTGGCGCTTCGAGACCACGCAGCGAGGGCGGAAAAGGGAACACTACCAGTGGAACATGGACATCGTCGGGGAGCCCGGTGTGGTCGCCGAGGTGGAGTTGTTAACGGCCGTGGCGACGTTTTTCCAGAAATTAGGGGTCGGGCCGGACATTGTCGGAATTAGAGTGAATTCGCGCAAAGTCCTGGACGTGGCCATCACGAGGGCGGGCGTGCCCTCGGACAAGTTCGAGCGGGTCTGTGTGATAGTTGATAAGCTCGACAAAATCGGCGCTCCAGCGGTCAAGGAATTACTGACGGAAACGACGGGGGAGGACGCCCTGTCCCTGCCGGCGGCGACGGTGGACGTTATTTTGAAGTGTTTGCAGGCCTCGTCCGTGGACGACCTCGCCGAGGCCGTCGGGTTGAGTTCCGAGGACCCGGCGATCGCGGAACTCAAACAACTGTTTGAACTGGCGGAGGCCTACGGCATCGGGGACTATTTGGACTTCGACGCGTCGGTCGTGCGAGGCCTCGCCTATTACACGGGCGTGGTCTTCGAGGCCTTTGATCGGAAAGGAGAGTTAAGAGCCATCTGCGGCGGGGGGCGGTACGACCGCTTATTGGAGTTGTACGGCGGCGAGAAGTGCCAGATCCCCTGCTGCGGCTTCGGGTTCGGGGATTGCGTCGTGGTGGAGCTCCTGAAGGACTATGGGCTCATGCCTTCGTCGGCGCCGTCCGTGGATGTGGTAGTAGCCCCGTACAACGGCGAAATGCAGGCGCCCGCGCTCAAGGTGGCGGCCTCTTTAAGAAAGGCGGGGTTTAGCGTCGACGCCGCGTTGACGGCCTGCAAGGCCCGCAAGGCCTTTGACTTGGCGAATAGGCAAGGAGCTAGATTAGTGGCGTTCGTGGGTCCCGGCGAGTGGGCCCGGAACCTGGTACGGGTCAAGGATATGGTCGTCAAGGACCCGTCGACGTCCGAGGGGCTGCAGGTCGACGTGCCCTTTGACGCGTTGGGGGACGTGGCGGCCTACCTCCAGAGCGCCGCCTCAGCCAAGGGCGCGGCCTGGGTGCCGTTGAGCTCCTTGGCTTCGGCATCTCCGACCGCGCGGCCAGCGGGCGTCGCGCTGGAGACGGCGGGCGGGCTGTCGCTGAAAACGACGGCCAAGTTCTCGGCGCTCGCGCTCTGAGTGAGGCGGTCGTAGTTTAGTTAGTTTCTAAAGACTTTAGTGAGCCGTCGCGGCGAAAGCGTGTACTTTACACTAGCACGCCGTCGGCGCGCCACCTGGGGGTCGCGGGCCTCATGAGGAACGAATACAGTCATAGTAATTTAGAAGCCCACCGCCCGCCTACTTTCCCCCGCCGAGCGCGCCGCCGAGGAGGCCGGAGAACGCGCCCTTCTCCGTGGCCGCCGCGCTCGACCAGCCCCCGGCGCGCGGCGGCACGGCGCGCGGCCCGTTCAGGGCGCTCGCGTTCAGGGCGCTCGGCGACGGCAGGTGCCCGGGGAAGCCGTTCGCCGGCGGCGGGATGAGACCGGTGCCGTTCTGCGGCGCCGCGCCCATGGAAAATAACTGGCCGTCGGCCGTGAAGCGCTCCGCGGCGCTGGCGCCCGGCGCGAGCGGCGGCGCGGCCCCGAACGGCGCGAAGCCGGCGGCCGGAGGGGGCGGCGCCGCCGCCGCGAAGGCGGACCAGTCGTCGGCCGGCGCCACCGGCGCGCCCGGGAAGGCCGAGAAGGCGGCCGGCTCGGGCGGCGCGGCGGTCTGGAAGGAGGCGAAGCCGTCGTCCGGAGGCGCGGCCGCGCCCTGGAACGCCGCGAAGCCGTCGTCCTGTGCCGCCTCGAACGCGCCGAAGCCCTCGCCCGGGTCGTCCAGGTTCAAGTCCAGGAGGTCCGCGACCGGCGGCGTGGCCGCCTCCGGCTCGGTTTGGACCGCGGGCTCCGGTACGTCCCGCGCGTCCGGGTCGTACGAGCTCCGGCGGCCGCCGCCCGAGGAATAGCGGCCCGCCGCGCCGTCATCGTAGCGGCCCGCGGCGCCTCCATCGTAGCCGCTAGTCGAGGCCTCCGGCTGGTACGTGTTCCGCGCCGCGTCCGCCCGCAGCTGCCTTATAGAATCGAAGTCCTCTAATAAAGTAGCGAGTTCCTTGGCCTTCTCCCGCACGAAGCGACCCTCGTCCGTGCGCGTCCGGAGCATGCCTAAAGACGCGCTACTGGAGTCGTACGATTCTAAATCCTGGATCTCCCTCCTCAAATGCCAGGCTCTGTCAACAACATGCTCCGGCCCGTGGATCACGAGGTGCCGCACGCAGGGCAGCGCGCGCTGCAACGCGCAGTAGTTCGGACTGGGCTTCAAAGCCTTGCGCAGGTCCTCGAAGATGTCCGCGGCCTTGCGTCGGTCGCTCATGAACTTCGTCAGCGTCCGCAAGTCAGAAATGGCCGGCGCCGGTAAGTCGTTGGAGAACACGATCTGGCGTACTAACTTGCGCCAGGCCTCAGTCAGCTCGAAGAACTCGCCGCCGGACGCGGCCCGCGCTAACGCCTGGGCCGTGCTCTTGGCCGTCTTGGCCATGTCCTGGACCGCGTCTTTCTTGGCCATCTTGGCCCCGAACTTTTTTAAGGAGGACGCGGCCTCGAGGGCGGCGTCCTTGGCGTTGTCTAGACTGAGGTCGCCCTGGCGCAGGGATTGGAGCCCGGTCCGCTGGCCGGCGTACTTGCCCGTGGCGGGGTCGTAGTCCGAACTGCTTCCGACGCCGCCCATGCGCACGCCGGTCGGCCCCTGGCCGCCCATGCCGCCCCGCCCGAACTTGGCGCGCATGCGCTCCTTGGCCTCGGCCTTGAGTTTTTCTTGCCGGGCGACGTAGTCCCGCGTGCTCTCGCCTTTCAAGGCCTCGGCGCCCCGCGGGTCGCCTCGTCCGTCCATGGCAATGAGTGCCTCTTTGAGGTTGCTATGACTTGGCCTCTCACCAGCGGACGCTCGTCGGCGAGCGCGGCGCTGGACAAAAAGTGTAGTGTGCTTTTTATGGACTTGCCAGTCCCGTTCTGCTATAGCGTGTGCTGCGGCGGCCAAAAGTTTAGTTGGAGAGGGGGCAGAAAACCCGCACGTTGCGACGCAGCGGAAGGCCTCCACGCCATCGAAGCGAGGCCTCAGCTGCTCATCTTAGGGCTCCAAGGCGCCTCCATGAGCTGTGCGGGCCCGCGCGCGACCGGCGCCCGCCGGGACCGCCGGGGCGCATCAAGAACCACGAGTAGCGCCGACGGGCCGGGGGAAGCGGAGTAGTGGAAATACTAAGATGCAGGGGGACTTATGCCGGCGGGGAGAGCAGAAGGGGTAGTCTCTTCTTGATGGCTCCACTCGCGGGCGACGGACGGCGCCCTAGACATTCGAAATGCACTGGAGAGGGCCGCTCGGGTTGCCCGGCGTGCCGCCCGAGGAGAAAGCCCCCAACCCGAGAGCGGCCGAGAGGCAGAAGCACGTCCTGCGCGAAAATCAAATGGTTGAGTTCGAATAGTAGTCTGACTTCGACGCCGGGGGTAAATGAAAAATCGATGGACTGCAAGCCTCATGGCGCGACCCGTACTGGCAAGTTCCGGGTGGTGGTTCTCTTCAGGAGACGTCGCAGCGTGACAAGACCCCTCCGGTGCCCCTCCAGAGAGGCGTGGTCCGGCGCGCGGATGAGAAAAAACTTTAGGCCGCCACGTCCATCCGTCCACCCAGAGCCAGGCCACTAGCCACGACGTGCGTAGCCGCTTACTTAGTTACCGAGGGACAACACGCCACCGCCGCGAGAAACGTAAGGTCCTTATGCGCGGCGCCTAGACCCACTCGCGCGGCGTCTTGAAGCAGGCCAGGATCTCGGCCTCCCGGCTCCCCTCCGCGGGCGAGTGGTTGTACTCCCAGCGCGCCGTCTCCGGCAGCGACATCAGGATGGACTCGATGCGCCCGCCCGTCTTCAGGCCGAAGACCGTGCCCCGGTCGTACACGAGGTTGAACTCCACGTACCGCCCGCGCCGCATGAGCTGCCACTCCTTTTCCTGCTGCGTGAAGGCCTCGTCCTTCCGCTTGGCCACGATCGGTAGATACGCATCAACAACAGCATTGACGCACTCCTTGGAAAAGGCGAAGTGCTCGTCCGGGTCCTTGTCGTTCTGGTCGTCGAAGAAGATGCCGCCCAGGCCCCGCGTCTCCTCGCGGTGCTTGATGAGGAAGTAGTCGTCCGCCCACTTCTTGAACTTCGCATAGTACTCCGGGTCGTGCGAATCGCAGATGGTCTTGTAACTTCCGTGGAAGTGCGCCATGTCCTCCTCGAAGAGGTAGGCCGGCGTGATGTCCGTGCCGCCCCCGAACCACCAGACGCCGCCGTCCGTCTCGAAATATCTATAATTGAAGTGCATCGTCGGCGCCATGGGGTTCCGCGGGTGCATGACGCTGCTCAAGCCGCAGGCGAAGAAGGGGACCCGCTCCCCGGGCTCCATGCCCTTGGCCCGGTCGACTCCTCGCTCCGTGGCGGACGCCAACGCCTCCTGGGGCATGCTCCCGTAAACCACACTGAGAGAGCACCCGGCCTTCTCGAACACTTTCCCGCCGGCCATCACGCGGCTTATGCCGCCGCCGCCGTTCTCGCGCTCCCACACGTCTTGGCGAAAGGTCCCTTCGCCATCTAAATCTTCAACAGCAGCACAAATCTTGGCCTGGGCCTCCCTTAACATCTGCTCGAACTTGCGCCGCATGCCCTCGTCGCCCTCGACGCCCTTCACCAAGGTGTCGGGCGCCTCGGGGATGGCCACGTGGTCGTCCCACGTGGGGCCCGTCTTCGCCGGCGCGGCGGGGGCGGCGCTTAATGGTGCTTTGGGCGCCGACGCGTGGGGCGCTTGTAAAGCGCTCGCGACGCACGCGACCGCTAATAAACGCGCCATTGTTACGAGACCTGCGCGGGCGCGGCGTCGGAAAGGTGGTGCGTGGAGCGCTTCGCGTCGCAGCTCTCGTCTTGCCCTGCGCCCCTTGCGTGATGCGTTCGCAGCGGCGCTGGCCTCTCATTCAGTGAAGCTGGCTGTGCGCCACGTCAACAAATAGAGCTGCTGCTGCGAAACCGTACGAGCGCAATTCAATTAGCAGACGCAGGTAACGCACGCTTGATGTATGAGCCGTTTGCCTGCGCCCAGCTACCTCAATCTTTACGCAGCAACTCAAGCGAAACCCGCGCGTTACGCTAGTACGCGTTGATGGCCACAGGGATACCTACCAGCGGCCGCAGTGACGTTCTAATGAGATGCGGCTACTTCAGCGCTCCAAAACCGAAGAGGGCAATCTCAGAGGCTCAAAGTGTTTGCTCGCATGCTAGCAAAGAGAGCGCACAACACTACGAGGGAAACGCACGGATAGACGACGCACAGTTTGCGAAAATTGCAGCACCTGTCTTGCTTCCGCTGTGCTGCTACACCAGCAATCAGCAGCACATCACTTGTAGACTCAAAGAGCATGGCGCCACAACGCGTCCTCATCTTCGGCATTACCGGCGGCTGCGGCGAACACGCGCTCAGCCAACTCCTGGACCGCGGCGTGCAGTGCGTCGCCGTCGTGCCGTCGGAAGACTGCCTGCCGGCCGCGTGCCGAGGCAAGCGCAGCCACGCGGACGGTATCCTCGTGGCGGAGGTGGTGCCGGAGGGCCACCTCGCATTGAACAACGGCGCGTTCTCGGCACTCGTCGAGGGCGTCGACGCGGTGGTCAGCGTGATTGGGGCGCAATCCGCTTTAAAATTGTGCGGCCAGCCCCGGCGCCTCGCCGCGGACACGGTCGAGAGAATCGTGGCCGCCGCCGCGGGCCGCGCGACGCCGCTCAAGCTGATTATTGCCTCGACGGACCGCGTCGACCAACCGGGTGGCAAGGACCCGCCGCGCGGCTGCGCGGAGCGAGCGCTCCTGGCGGTCACCGTCGGCCGGCGCGACCACATGGCGGTCGTTGACGAATTGGCGAAGGCTGGTTCGCACGTCGAATTCTGCGCCGTTCGCCCGGCGGCCCTGCTCGCCGGCGGTGAGCGCCCCTACGAGTGCCACGCGGCCTTGCAGTCGGGGGCTTTCTGCGGCGGGGCTAAGACGCGTCGTGCTAACGTGGCCGCCTTCGTGGCAGATCTCGTGAGCGAAGACGAGGTGTGGGCCAAGTGGAAGAACGCTTACCCGCACTGCGTCGACGTCGTCACGGAGGACCCCGACGGCGTGGGGGATTACTAGTCGTTGCGTTGTTTAATCAAGTGTTTCTATACCAGAATACGCCGTCGACGCGGTCCTATAGACAGAAACTTCAGCTTACCCAACTCAGCGCGACCACACAACACACAAAAAAAGAACGGTCAGGGCCGCCAGCGCCACGGCACCCAGTCGTCCAGCGACCCCCAGGCGTCGGCGGCCGGCGAGCCGTCCGCGTTCGGCAGGAACTCCGCGTCCTTGGCGTACATGCGGATCCTTGACCGGCAGCACCGGATCTCGTCGCCGGCGCCCTCGTCCGAGAGTAGGCCGTTTTGGTATGCTTCTGAAACGTCCTGGGCGTCGAGGGCGGCCTCCACCAGTTTCCACACGGTTTTGATGGGTCCCGCGTGCCATAGGCGCGCGAACATGACGTCTACTTCGTCCTCCCTTCGGTTATCAAAAGCGTCGACCATCTGGCGCCGCACCAGCGCCTGTAATTCGGGGTCCTTCATCGTTTCTTCGGTGAGCTCGAACCGCGGCGCGCCCCCACCAAAGACGTTGTCCAGGCCGCCGCTTTGGACCGCCGCGGGCGGAACGTTGTTTGCGCCGAACTTGGGCCACTTCGTTTTGTCCGCCCTCGCTCGTGCGCGTGCTCCCTCGCTCTCCGCGGCGAGCAGCTCCCGCGCGAGCTTCTGCGCCTCCTTGCGGCGCGCGTCCAGGACCGCGTCGTAATTGGCTCGGACCTCTTCCATGCTGAGCTCGGGATTCGCGGCGCCTTCGTCCGGGAGCGCCTCCTCGACGCGCGCGGCCTCCGGTGGTGCGACCTCTCGCGACGCGCGCGCTCGCCGGATCAAGTCCTCGACGGCATCGTCGCCATCCTCACCATCATCCTTCGCGCGGCGGCAGGGTGTGTCCCGCCGTCGGCAGGGCGTGTCCCACCTTCGGCAGGACGCGTCCCGCCGTCGACGCGCTTTGCTGGTGCATGGGCTGTACAGAGCTTTTTGGGGCAGGACGACGAACGAATGGGCGCCCACAGCGATTATCGCATAGGTGCTGAGCCGCATGGCTCCTGGACGCGTCGATAGCGTGGATCCCGACGTCCCAGCCCACGCTGAGTTGCTATGCGCACGAGGGCGCACGTGAAAACCCGTGGCGTAGCGTGCGCGGGTTTCGTCCGCATGGCAAAAAACGCTAAAAAAGTTGTTTCCACGCCAGCCGCAGCGCTTCTTTTCGATCGATAACTCGGCGTACAGCTGTCAAAAACGACCATGGACGCCATGGAGACGGCCCAGGACGCTTTCCTCGCGGGCCTCCAGCTCTACTTCCTTTTGATGAACTGGACCGTAGAAAGGAGCTATTGTGAAGCGCCCATCACCGAAGCGAGCGACTGCTTTTTGTGCGCCGAGACGTTCGAGTTCTGCACCGCGCACAACCCGCTCTTCCTCGCGCGGCCCGAGTGGCTCCGGCTCGCGACGTGCTTCTCGGCCTACGCCTTCTGCCTCGGCTACCTCATTGTACTGTACGCGGCGGTCACCGACAGCTGGGCTAAGCTGCGCCATCCGATCCTCCTGTTCCTGGGCGCCAAGCTGTACGCCCTCGTCTACTACCATACCCTGGAGTTCGCCTCGGCCACGCCGCCGCGGGGGCTCCGCGCCTACTTCGGGGTGGAGGGGCCGTACGTGCTGGCCGGCGCGCTGGTCCTCCGCAAGGTGCTGGGGGGCGGCCTGAACGCGCTCCGGGCGCGCCGCAGCGTGGTCAAGTACAGCTCGAAAAGCGTGCCCGCGGCGGCGACGCGGCGCGCGCTCGAGGCCGCGATCCAGGCCCCGAACCATTTCCTCAGCGAGCCGTGGCGGTTCTACACCGCCGGCCCGGCGACGAAGGCCAAGCTGTGCGACCTCAACGAGGACAAGCGCAAGGCCGCCGAGGCGGTGCCCGAGTGGTTGATCGTGACGTGCGCCTCCGAGCATAAACTCTCGGAGAAGTTGGGGCTGGAGGACCACGCCGCCTGCGCCTGCGCGGTGCAGAACTTCATGCTCTCGCTCGCAGGCGAGGGCATCGGCTCCAAGTGGATGACCGGCGCGCTCGGCGCACCGCCCGAGGCGGTCCTGAAATGCGTCGGTGCGACGAACGAGAAGCTCATGGGTGCGATCTGGTACGGGTACCCCGCGAAGGCGCTGTCCGACGGCGCCAAGACGCCGCGGAGAAAGAAGGGAGTCGACGGCGTCTTGACGAAGTGCGCGTAGGAGTAGATTGGGATAAACGTTGCTTGCGTCCGTTATTGTTACGGTGCTAGGACTAGTGGGCGGAGCTCGGGCGCGGGCCGCGTCTATCCTACTTCCGTCTAGCATAATATGAGGCACTAAAACCCGAACTTTTGGGTTCCATAAAAAAAAGCTGTCGGTCGCTTTTTTCCCGGCTACGTACGCCCATATCATAACTGCCCACATTCGCGTCCGCTCAACGTACTTCCTTCCGACGCGACATTCAATAACCTACTAGAGGCCGCGCGGCGCAACGCACGCAACGCGCGTCGAAAAAAGAAAAGTATCCCACCCAGCCAGAAATCTCCCCCCTCCAGCCAGCCACTCCCCGGGTGGGCATGAAAACACACTCGGGCGACAGCAATCCCACTGCGTCGCCGCCCGTACTGCCGCCCACCCCAACGCGCCGCGCGCGCCGCGCTCGCCGCTCGGCGCTCGCCGTAACCTAGAAATCAGATCAACTTAGAAATTCGACTACGCAACACCCCCGCCCCAACCTTCGGGCGCGCACACAACATTCTGTACCACAGGTCTAAAATGGCCCGCATCATCCTCGCGTTAATGCTCTCCGCCGGCGCCGAGGCGTTGGGCGTGGCGACTTTGCCGCCTTTGCCTCCTGCGAAATGCAGCAATGTCGGTTCGCCTACGTTTTATGCGCCAGTCTCAGATGCGTCATGCACCGGCGACAGCCAGGCGTGCTCTGGAGGTCTGGGTGTTTGCGCTCGAGGGACCAACGACGATTGGGTCCCGGCCTCAACGGTTGCAACTCACTTTTGTGTCTGCTGCCTCGACGCAGGATCCAACCTTATCCTTCCTGACACTTGGGGGCTCAACGAGTTCTCTTTGCCCGCATGCCCCGACCGCTAGGCGACCGTTGGGCAGACCGCGGCGCGCGACCCCCCATCCATTCAACGCGTAAGCAAGTTGAGGTACATAGGTTACTTACTCACTCGTCCCGGAAGATTGCCCGCGGCCGGAAGCTCTCCGGCTGGGGTGGTGGGGCCGGCGAGCCCACGCCGAAGAGCGAGTCCATCTCGCGCAGCGCGATCGCCGAGTTGACCGTGAGGTCCTCCTTCTCCGCCCGCCGCAGGGTCCGCGGCGGCGCCTGCTTGGACGCCGTCGAGAAGAGCAGCCGCTTGGGCTTCATGTTCGTCATGACCATGGACTCCGCCACCGTCGCCTGGAGCGTGCCAAAGGCCCGCCGGCAGGTCTTGGGCGCCTGGACGGCGCCGCCGCCGCCCACGCCGACGCGCGCGCGCCGCTCCTCGAAGCTCATCTCCTCGGCGAAGGCGACGACGCGGCTCTTGAGGGCGCCGCCGGGCGTCGGCCGCGGCGGAAGAGCGGCCTCGTCCTCGAAGATGGGCAGCCGCCGGAGGGCGCCGCCGGGCGTCGGCCGCGGCGGGGCGGCGGCCTCGTCGAAGCGCGCGGCGAGGGCCGCCGGCGCCGCGGCGGCCGCGTCCTCGAAGATGGAGAAGCCGCCGGCCGCCGCCGCCGCCGCGCCGCCCGCGTCGTCGTCGAAGATGGCGAACGCACTCGGCGCCGCGTCTACCGAGCCCGCCGTCACGTCCTGGTCGAACGGCGCGGCGGCCGGCGCCGCTTCGTCGAAGAGGGCGAAGGGAGCGGCGGCCGGCGCCGCTTCGTCGAAGAGGGCGAAGGGCGCGGCGGCCGGCGCCGTGGCCCGGTGGAGCGCGAGCACCTGGGTCGCCGTGGCCGTGGCGTCGTCCTCGAAGATGCGCGGCGGCGTCGGCGGTTCCGGCGGCGCGCGCGCGGGCGGCGCGGGCGGCGCGGGCGCCGGCGCGTTGTTCAGCCAGTGGCGCCGCATGCGCCGCTCGAACTCGCGCCGCCGCTTTGCCAGCAGTTCGCGTGGCTTCGCGTTCAGCTGCGTGCCCCGCGCGAAGAGCGCGTCGGCGTCGGCGAAGCGCCGGGCCTTCTCGGCGACGAAGGCGCGCGCGATCCAGATGAGCGCCAGGCTCTCGCCGCACCGGTGCGGCGCCATGGCCGCGAAGACGGCGTCGGGGTCCGGCGACGCGGCCGCGAGCGCGAGCCACACGCGCGCGAACCGCTCGTCGCTCCGGTAGCGCGCGTCGGCCGCGAACGCCTCCGCGCAGCGCTGGCGGAGGCGGTGTTTGTCGGCATCCGGTGCCAGTGCGATCTCGGCAAGGCGTGCGGCGAGCGGATCTCCGCCGTCCATGTTTCGGTGGCTTTGCTCTGTTTCGGTGGGCGCCGCTGTTGCTTTGTTCTCAGCCGCTGCGCCGGTGATTTGCGCGCGGTTTGCGACTAGCGAGGCCCGCTGAGGTGGCGGCGAGCTGCGGCGAGACGGGAGGCGCTCTGGGGTACACGGGCGGTCGTGTAAGAGAGCAAGCGCTGCCGTTGCTTTGTTGATTTTTTCAGTCACGGGTTTTACGCGCTGGGCCCGGATCTCTCGAAGGGCTCGTCGCACCCGAAACAGCTCATATTACACCCAAAAAAAATACCGCTCGCACAGCACGCACCGCCGCGAAGACACCCGGACAGTCAGCTCGGACAGTCACGGCCCCGCGCGAAAGAAAGGTGAACCCCCCGCCTGCCCACGCCCACACCGCACCACGAAACCATGATACTTTCAACATAAACTTACGCCTCGGGCGGCGGCCCCCCGGAGAACACGCTCCAGGGCAGCAGGTAGTCGGGCGTGTACTCGTCGCGAAAGGTCCGCGCGGCCCCCCGCTGCCACGCCGGGAGCGCCGCGATCTTCGCGTCCGTCAACAAAAAGTTGGGCACGAGGTACTGCAGCGACCGGATGGAGGCCGCCCTACTCCCGTCAAGGTCCGTGAAGCCCAGCTCTGAGGCGAGCTCGGCAACGACCTGGAAGCTCCCCGAGTTCGCTTGGCAGTAGCCGGGGTTCGCCAACAGGGCCACGAGCGCGCGGCCCGAGAATTGGGGCGTCTCGGCTTTCGACAAATCCAGCCCGCCGGACGCGGCCGCCCACTCACCGCGCGCCTCGATCTCCAGGTTACCCTCCGTGGCCACGACGCCCGGGTACAGCGACACCGTGTCCACGTTGTGTTTTGATAATTGCGCCGCCGCGTCCCGAGCGAGGCGGTCCGTGGCCGCTTTTCCGACGCCGTACGCCACGTTAAAAGTGTAGGCCTGGCCGCCGAAGCTTGAAATGAGGCAGGCAAGCGGGCGCACTTCGTGTGCTTGGGCCGTCTCGATTAAGAGAGGCGTCGCTTTTAGTAATGTCGCGTACGTGCCCCGTAACCCGACGCCGTGGCAGCAGTCCCACATCTGCATGCCCTGCTTCCAGAAGTCGTCCCGAAACGACGCGTCCGCTAAAGTGGGCGGCGTCGCGAAGGCCGACGGGACCACCACGTCTAGCCGGCCCTCGTCCCTCCTTATGAGTTCGATCACTCCCTCTATAGCATTTTCGTCGTTGCAGTCGCAGGGGACACTTACACCCCGCCCGCCCGCTTCCGTGACGAGCTCGGCCGTCCGTTCCACCGAGAGCTCGCCGACGGCATCCGCGACGGGCCGGTCGTCGGAGAGGCCGGTGGCGCGCGAACTCCGCGCGGCGCAGTAGACCGTGGCCCCGGCGGCGCCGAGCTCGAGCGCGATGCCCTTGCCGATGCCCCGCGACGCGCCGGTGACCAATGCGACCCGGCCGGCCAGGGGCTTGAGCGCTGCGGCCCTTAGTGCTGCCAGGAGCAGAGCTCTAATCGGTAGCATTGCTGCTCTACTCGGTAACATTGCTGCCAGCGGTGATTTTTGTGAGTTGTCGTGACTCGTGCACGACCAGATGCGCCCGCTTTAGCGGCTTTGGCCTTGTCATGAAAAGTCGGACCTGTACGGGTTTTCTCTATCTCGTTACTCCTGTGGCACAACACCAAGTACAGAAACACAGACTTAGACTTGGTCTTTCTCTCAGAACTCGCCGTCCTCGAGGGATCGGGGCGGCGGCACGGATATGGGCCCCTGCGCGGCGACCGCGGACCGCCCGAGCTCAATGAGCAAGTCGTGCCAGGCCTCGTCCGTGGACGCCACGGCAGAATAGAGCCTCTCCGGCGTGAGGGCGAGCTGCGCGCGCGCGAGCCGCGCGCACCGCTCCGGCAAGGCCGCGACCGCGCCGGGCGGCGGGACCGTCTCGAGCCTACCGGCCACGTCCGCGATCTGGTCCTGGGTGTAGCCCATTCTTTCGCGGAGGAAGGCCGTGAGGTAGCTCGGCGCCTCGATGATGGCCTTGGTGGACCCTGGCATTGTCGTCGTCGTGGCGGTCGCGCGCATCCTCAGAGGCCCGTCGGGCACGGGACTGTACTGGTGGACGAGGGCCGCAGCGGGCACTAGTGCGTAGAGCGCCAGGGAGCGGGTGCGCATGGTGGCTTGCGTGCAGCGGGGAGATGCCAACCGATTAGTGGTGTGCAGCGGCACAACAAAATGATGTGTGCTACTACGTTGCGAGCGGCTAACCGGACTGTGTCTGCGCACAGGAGCGACGACGGTGCGTTTTGCAAGCGACGTGAAGTACTAAGTTGTACAACGCCAAGTGGAATACGTCGATGACCTGCCGGTTTGCGGCTGGGGCAATACGCACGAAATCGACCCATCTCACCGCCATCCATCGAAGCGAGGTCTGCCTAGAGAGATGGGCTGCAGACGCTTGGGCAAGCAAGCGCCGCCGGGAGTTCGGGTTTGTGGAGCAGCGCTGTTACAGAGGCTCTCCCGACGTGTGAAGCCACCGGGTCAGCCATCATGCACGAGAGAGTAGAGTAGCGAGGGGCTGCTGCCCGATGGCGCCGCGGAGGCTGGTCCCGTGGCTGCTGCCGCTCGCCCTCGTCCGGGGCGACGACGCCTACCGCGCCGACGGCCCCATGCTCATCTCCACGGACCCCGTGACCGGCGAGCCCATCTCGACCGTCTCGAGCGACTGGCGCTGCGACGCGCCCTGCCCCGCGAGCGCCGAGCGCTTCTTCGGACCGTGTTGCCGCAACAGCGAAAACGAGGCCATGTGGAATCTAGACGAGTACTGCCAGGATAGCCTAAAGTACCACACGCACTTCGACGCGGACGGCCTGCACAACTACGAGTGCGAGCCGGCCGTCGATAGGTATGGGTGCGGCGCGCCCATCGACTCCCTGTCCGGGTGGATGTGGCAGTACAATTTGAGGATTGAATGTTGTGCGACGTGCCAACCGGACCGGACGCGACGCCCCACGCCCGTCCCGGCGCCGCAGCCGACCTTGGCCCCGTATCAGGTCAACTTCACGTCCTATGACATGATACCCAGAAGCGGGGGTAATGGCCCGGACTACGTGGGGGCGGCGGGCGCCGCGGCGGGCGGGGACGTGGGCGGCGTGCCCATCGCGGCCATGCTGGGCCTAGTGTTCGGCTTGCTGGGGGCGTACGGCCTGGAGCGGGTGTACAGGCGGTACGTCCTGTACACGTTCAGGAAGGCGAACGAGCGCATCGACGACGCGGCCGCGAACGTGGGCGCCGGCTTCCCGCCGCCCCGCACGGACCTGGATATAAAGCAGCGCTGCATGCGCGGGCTGTGGTCCCTGATCCAAAGAGTCGCGTGGTATTTTGGTTATGTCGTGATCGCGCCCATGGACCGCATCGACTACCTGCGGGGGAAGTTCGGGGCCAAGCGCGTGGACCGGGCCTTTGACGCGCTGGGCATCGATTCGTCATATGAAAGGGTGAAGTGGCAGGACAAGTGGATCGAGGTCGACGCGGATGAGTCCCACCTGGTCGACCGGGCCGAATTCTATGACTACTTCGGCCTTGCCAAAGCACCTTATACAGACCGCCTCTTCGCCATGTTCGCCAACACTTCTCACGACGAGTGCGGCTTCGTGGAGTTCCTCGAGGGTCTGGTGGAGTGCTGCCAGACGGACCGATTGAGCAGCGAGAAGGTCGCCTTCCGGCTGTTATCGCGGTACTGCGACGCGAAGCCAGAAACGTTCCTTAGGAAACGGTGTCTGGACGTCGCGGACCTGGAACACTTTCTCGTGCAGCGCGGCTACGACAACGGCGATCGCCACGCAGCCAAGAAGCGGGCCATCAAGCTCGCGTTGTACGTCGATGCCGACGGGAGCGGGGGCATCGACTTCCGCGAGTTCCAACTGTTTAGTGAGAAGTCTTTGGTGTTCGTGGCGCTGGGGCACCGGTACCAGACACTGCTACGGAAACGGGTCTTTGGCGCCAGGTACTGGTTCGACCTGACGAAGAGACGGCGCTTGATAAGAACGCCGCCCTCGGTCTCGTGGGTCCAGAAACTGTGGCACAAAGCGCCCAAGGTCGCGCCGAACCCGACCCATCATTTTGAGAAGGGCGTCGGCGATTTGTACGACGGCGAAGCGAACTGGTTCCGCTTCTCACAAGAGGAGTTCTACGCCGGGGGCGGCCGGCCCGTGGTCTGGGACGCCGTGGCGAAGAAGATCGAGGCAATGAACGCCGTCAAGGCCCCGCCCCGCATCCCGAGCACGCGAGTTAGAGACAAGCCGCAAATGCTGGACACGGAAACGCACGCGGTTTCGGCGTCCGGGTGTCTCGTGGCGCCCCGCCACGCCCAAGCTTTATTACAAAAAGTCGCCGACGCGTCCAATGCGCCGCTCGTCGGCGGCGCGGCGCCCGCGCCGGACGCGCCCATCACGGTTCAGACGCCCGTGTCGCCCCTCTCGATGGACTACGCGCTGCCCAAGCCGCGTAGTCCAAAACGCGTTTTTTTTACGGACCTGCCGCCGCCGCCCTTGTTGCCGGCGTCGCCCATGGCCGCCTCGTGGGCGACCGTGTCGTCCTTTAGCGACCCGGGCTCGCCCGTATCCCCTTTATCTTATAAAGGGGAACACTTTCCATCATCGCCAATAAAGAAGACGCCCCCCGTACGGAAAGAAGGCGTCGTGGAGCGGCTGAAGCAGAGGTGGCGGGGCCCGGACCCCGACCGGGAGTGGCAGGAGAGGATCGAGGCTTATTGTGAAGCGCACGACCAGGGGCGCCCGGTCTTCCGCGAGGACTTTGGCTTCGTCGAAGAGTCGTTAAAAGTGTCGCTGGCGCAGAAGCGGGCCGCGGCGCGGGGCGCGGACGACCTGCGGGGCGTCATGGACGAGACCCTGTGCCGCCGATTGATTGATACGTGCGAAACGCTGTGTTATGACCCCCTCACGTTAAATGGCGCGTTCTACCGGTGGAAGGGCAAGATGGTGCGCGCCATGTGGACGACGCGGCCGGTGCACGCGGACGTGCAGGACCGCATCAACCGAATGGTTCCGGCCGCGGAGGTCATCGCGGACCACCACCTCTGGCACGCGCGCGAGGCCGAGCGGCCGCGTTCTATTGTGGACGACCTGGCGCCGCTCCCGGAGTTTAGGCGGTCCCGGCGCCGGAAGCGGCCGCGGACGGCGCCCGTCGGGCTGGAAAAACGGTCGCGGCGCCCGGCGTCGGCCACTGGCTCGCGGCCCGGGACCGGGCCGGCGTCGGCCCGGGGCGAGGCCTACCGCCAGACGCGGCGCCTGCCCGCGATCTCGGCCGAGCAGCGCGGCCGGTCCATGCACAAGCTCGGTATGGCCCTCCCGGACGGCCACAAGGTCGTCACGGGCCGGCACGGCAGCGGGCCCGCGCGGCGTGGGGGCTTCGTGTCCGGGCGGGGCTCGATCGGCAACATCGGGTCGCGGAACCGGCCGGCGACCGCGCCGGCGAGGAGCGTGCTGTACTAATGTGATGTTTTAAGTTTTCTTTTACTCTACGGGGCCTATCCCGCGGGAGCCTGTGGACGCGGCGGGGACCACCCAAGGGCGAGATTTGTGGAGCCGGTAGAGATTTGCGTGTCTTTGTGCAAGCAGAGAAATTTGCTTCGTTAGCTTTGTTGCTGAGCAATTTTCCCTGTCGCGCGGTATCCAGTACGTGGCTGGGCGGCCTATAGCACGTCTCTGAGGCCTCGAAGAAGAAGGGACCGAGATTAAGACGCTATCGCGGAGTAAAATGACCGGCCGCCGCCCTAGGGATTACAAAAAACACACAAGTTACCAACCTCAACGCCGTCGCCGCCGCGCGGGTGGCGGCGGCGCGGCCCCGCCTAAGGCTTTCACCGGCAGCCGCCGCGATGATTCGAGCCACGACGCCCGGTCCCTTATCGAGTGCACGTCGCGGTCTGAGTCGTAGTCCAACACCTCCTCGGAGATGTTGTCCGTCAAGCGCGTGCCGATGACGGCGTAGTTGTAGTGGAACTGCCTCGAGAGTGCCGCGTCCGCGAACAAATCGGCGGCCTCCCGGCAGACCCGGAACTTTTCTTTTGCTTCGTCCGCCTCCGCACCACTAATTCCTTTTTGTTGCAGCTTGTCAGGGTGGTACTTCACGGCACATTTCCGGAAGGCCGTGCGCGCCATTTGCGGCGTGACCGCCTCGCCTTCGCGCGCCACCCGCACATTTAACGCTCGGCACGGCTTCGAACCGTTGAGCCGCTCGACGCGAATCGAAGCCCAGGGATCGAATGTCCGCGTGTCGATCCCAAAGGCCTGCACATCCCTCAAAAAGTTCGTCCGCGACTTATCGAGAGGCGTCGCCTTGTCGAAGGCTCGTTGCGCGTCCCTTTTCGCCGACTCGGTCTTGCCCATGGCCCGCCGCGCTCTCGCCCTCCTTAACAATAAAGATGCTGAATCCGGGTTCAACCGTAAGGCGGTCGTACAAAGGTGGTCCGCCGGCAGCGCCTTGCCCTGCTCCAGGGCGCACGCCGCCGCGTTGCCCAGCTCCCGCGCGGCACCGAGGTCGTCGCCTTCTTCCTCTAACGCCGCGGCCAGCTTCACGAAGGCCCGGCCGGCTTCGTCGAACTTGCCCGCCTGGAACGCGGCGTCGGCCGTTTGTTTGGCATACGTTAGGCCGTCGTTCTGCCCCCTTTGTTTCTTCTGGGTGGCCCGGGCCGTGGCGCCCCGGACGTCGTGGCGCTTGCGTTGTTTTCCGCCGTCCATGGGCACGCCCTTGGCCCTTATACGGTCGCGCGGGCGCTTCGTTTTTTGCGGGAGGGGCCGGCGCGGCCGGTCGCTCGTCAGGTCGATGACCGGGGGGCCGGTGACCTCGACGTCCGAGTCGTCCCCGGCCGTGAGGTCGATGGGGGAGGACATTATTCTGGCTCGGCCCGTCGCGCGCCTGGACGTGTTGGCGCGCAGCGGCCTGGACGTCTACCACACTGCTGCCGTGCGGGCGTCGTTGCTGTCGCGCTAGGTGTTCGGCTTATGGTCAAAAGGTGTTTGCAGCTCGGCTTTACCGCTGTCTTCGATGAACACAGAGCTACCCGGTCGTTTTTACGCGCCTGACTCGCAAAAACCCGTCTTTTTAAAACCCGTCATTTAGCACCGATTTTGTAAAAGCGACGTCCAGTCCAGTTGTGCATTCGCTGCTCAGCGGATCGCAGTTCACTTGTCTCGGGAGGCCTTCCCGGACTGCTCCGCCTCTGCCTGCAGCACGTCAGCGCTCGCCGCGGCTCAGCAGGGCCGGAAAGCTCGAGCGGCCTCTGCAATCAAACCGAGCTTGCGCGGCGCCGCATCGCTGCCAGCGCGAAGGACGCGCACGCCGCCGCAGCGCGAGCGCCTCCCACAGCTCACCAGAGCGTAAGCACGCCGCCGCCGCGCCGCTAAGATGGGCGGTTCCAAGCTCGACAAATTGAAGGCGCTGCAAAAAGAGGGCAAGAAAGGTATTGTCGTGGACAAGACCTTCGGCTTGAAGAACAAGAACAAGTCCAAGAAGGTCCAGAACTTCTGCAAGCAGGTTAATGATACTGCTGATAGAAATAAAGGCGTCGATGCCGCCAGTAAAAAGAAGAAAAAAATGTCTAAATTAGCCAAGCTCCAGCAGGAGATGGAGCTGAAGGCGCTGTTCTCCGAAGGCTTGAGCATCACGGTCAAGAAGAAGGATTTGCACAAGAAGAAGGGCGCGGCCGGCGGGGGCGGCGGCGGCGGCGCGGGCGATTTCTACGACGAGAACTGGGCCGAGAGCGAGTTGGCCAAGGCGCAGCAGGGCAACACCGAGTTAACCCTGGAACAGCGGATCGAGAAGAAGCGCCAGGAGTTTAGAGATAAGGGGATCAAGGGCACGCCCGTGACGCCCGAAACGTTCAAGGCCTGGAAGGAGCGCAAGGCGAAGCGCGTCATGGACGCGAAAATGGCTTTAGCAAAGGCCGAAGCCCTGAAGAAGAAGGGCAAGTCCGTGCTGACGGGCCGGGACCTGTATCTGGTGCAGAAAGACGTCTTCGTCGACGACGCCGACGCCGAGGCCGCGTACGTCCGCGAAGCAATAGTGGAGGAGGAGGGCGACGGCGTCTACGACGAGAACGGCGCGTTATTGGCGGAGGTTGCTAGGGTCGAGGAGTCAAGAGCGGCTCCCGTGTCGGTGGACGGCGTCCGGGTCGACGCGGCGCTCTACGCGGACGGCGACGATTTGGACGACCTGGACGACCTGGACGATACATAAACTTGATTGTGAGTAGTTTTTGCACGGGGGGTGTCGCGTCGATGGCGTGTTGGCTTCCTCGCTGCTTGAGGCGGCGTCAGAGGCGCGGGCGCGAGCGCCGCGGCCACATTTCTTACTCTTTCGGTCTTATAGCCCTCTTCAGCCGTCCAGAGGCGTCGGGACATGCTCATAAGCTCTGGTTCAGCGAGTTTTGGAGGGGTGCGTGCAGGCGATTTTTCTGAGGTGGGCCGAGCTGTCGCCTTAGGTCTCGTACGTTTTTATACAGCTCAGCTAACACCACGCTCCGCCATCGCTGTGCTTTTGTCTACTGCGCCCCGCAACCGCTCTACTCACGTTCAGCAAGTTCGACTGCAAACCAACGCGCAGACGCCGCGGTCAACACACTTATTCAAGCGCATCAACTGACTTGGTCAGCAATCGCAAACGCGCGAGCACTCAAGTCGCCGCCGCACATACCTCCTCAGCAGCGCGTCCACGACTAGTACGCCAAGCACCATGGCCTCCAACGTCGGCCTCTCCCTGTCCGACTCCGGCAGCGACTACGCGTCGTCGTCGGCCGGCGACGTGCGCTCGCCCTCAAACTCCGTCTTCACCGACGACGACGACGCGAGCGCCTACACGGTGGCCACGCCCGAGATGTGGAACGCGGACGAGGCCGTACTCGTCACGGGCGGCGCCGGCTTCGTCGGCAGCCACGTGGCCGAGCACCTCCTCCGGAGGGGCGAGAAGGTCCTCGTGATCGACGAGGTCAACAGCTACTACGACGTCGAGAAGAAGATGAGCAACGTCCGGCTCCTCCAGGATTTAGGTGGAAGGAACTTCCGCTTTTTTAAAGGAGACATCTGCGACACGCAGTTCTTGGAAAGGGTCGAGGAGTCGTGCCGCTTCCCCAAAAGAGTCATTCACTTAGCGGCGCGCGCGGGCGTGCGCCCGTCCATCGACGACCCCTTCGTCTACGTGCACTCGAACGTGAACGGCACGACGCGTCTCTTGGAGCTGGCCGGGAAAGCGCACGGGGCCGACGCCAAGTTCGTCTTCGCGAGCTCCTCGTCGGTCTACGGCGGCAGCAAGAAGCAGCTCTTCAGCGAGACGGACGCCGTGGACATGCCCGTGTCGCCCTACGCGGCCACGAAGAAGGCCTGTGAATTACTGGCGTACACGTACCACCATCTGTACGGCATGCACATCAGTGGCCTCCGCTTCTTCACGGTGTTCGGGCCCCGGGGCCGGCCGGACATGGCGCCCTTGAAGTTCGTGGACAAGGTCTCCAAGGGCCTGACGATCGACCGGTACGGCGACGGGTCGTCTTCCAGAGATTACACGTACATCGATGACGTCGTGGACGGTGTGGTGCGGGCCCTGGACACGCCTCTGGGCTACCAGATCTACAACCTAGGCAACGGCCACCCCACAAGATTAAACGACTTCATCCGCCTGGTCGAGGAGCACACGGGCCGCAAGGCGGTCATCAACGTCATGCCCGAGCAGCCCGGCGACGTGCCGCGCACCTGTGCGGACATCTCGAAAGCCCGCGAGCTCCTAGGCTACGACCCGAAGACGCCCTTCTCCGAGGGCATCGCCAAGCTCGTGGCCTGGTACAAAACCACCCAGGAGGCATGAGTGCGCGCGAGCAGCACCGCCTTTCTCCCCCCCGCACGTTTAAATTTGTTCTTGGTTCTCTTTGGTTTGATGGCTCCCTTTGACGGCAGCGTCGACGGCATTGCCAGCGCAGCTGTGATGGGTCGCGGCGACGTCCGGCGTTAGACGCCTAACTAGAACGCCTAACTATTCTCCCGGCCCTCTCGAGATCTGCACACATAGTGCCCCCCCCCGCGCAAAAGAAGACTGGCCACGGACCGCTGTTACCCAACGTCACCTACAGCGGACTCGCCGCCTTCTGCATTTTGGTCGCCACGGTCTCGTCCCAGAGCACGTGGGTGTGCGTCACCGGGCATAAAAGCGAGTGCAGCAGCGAGTCCTGGCCGGCCACGAGCTGGTGGAACAGGATGGACCGCGCCAGGGCCTCGGCGTCGGCCCCCTCCATGGCCTCGACGCCGTCCAGGGAGCCGCGCGCATTTTCACCATCAATGGACCCGCTCGAAGCGCGCGACTGCCGGCCGTTCCGCGTTTTGGGCCGATCCTGGTCCTGGAACTCCTGCACGCACAATAGCTCCACGACATAAATCGGCGGCGCCGCGCCGGACTTGGCGCACAACTTCTGCACGTGGCCCACGGCCTCGTGCAGGCCCGCGTGCTTCATTTTTTGATCCGCGATATATTCGCGGCGCCTAGCGCACGTGTAGGGGTAGTACAGGGAGGCCTCCTCCGTCGCCTCGTCGTCCTCGGAGTGCCCCGTGAAGATCAGCGTGACGTTCCTGGCGGCCTGGGGCCGCTGCAACGCCAGGGTTATGCGGGCGCCGTTTCTTGAGACCTGCTCCACGCTCGTGAGGTCCTTCGCTGCTTTCAGGATGTCCACAACTTTCTCGGCGTACTGGTCCAGTAACAAAACGTCGAAGTCGTCGACCACGCACACCATGGTGGCGTCGCACTCCGCGTCCGTGAGCACATAACGGAAATCCCCCTCCATCAAACCCATCCTTCGTACTTTCAAGGACGCATCAGGAGCATGGAGAGCATGGATGACCGTCTCGATGATCCGGTTCCCTCGCTTCGACACGTGCTTCCACAGCAACAGATGCACGTGCAGATCAAAGGCCATCAGGCTGCCCTCGACGCCCCCGGTCATCGCGTGTCTAGGTGCTTCAATCGGCGCCGTCCACTTCTTGAGGATAATGTCCATGAAACTGCTCCGCTTGCTGCTCCGCTTCATCATCCTATTCATGCGGTTCTGGCCGCCCGCCGCCTCGTTCAGCGAGGCCCGGGACTTGCGGACCATGTTCTTGTCGCGCATCTTGTCCAGGATGGAGGCGCCCATGTTCAGGCCGCGCACCATCTTGGCTTCCTTGTTTCACTGCGGCTGGACGTGTGGTGGCGCCCCGCTTCGATGGGCGCGGGCAGGTCTGGCGTCGCGTCGACGGCGTGGTGCGCGGGAAGCTGCCCCTTGGCTATTTGCTGTGTCCCGGCTCGTTTAGCTCCAGTAGCGCCAGTGCTGGCCGAGGCGTCTAGCGCGCCGCTAGCAAAGCCGGCCGCAACCAGTCCGCAACCGGAGTATTACCCTCGGCGCTATCGCCGCCCCCGAGTCGTAATGAAAACATAACTTTTAAGTCATAAACGAAACGGGAGAAACTAGGCCGCGGGCGCCGGCGGCGGCGCGGCCGGCTTCTTGGCGGGCGCCGGCGGCGGCGCGGGCTTCTTCAGCACCTTGATGAGCGGTGCCTTCGGAACCGCCCGGACCGGCGGGCACACCTCCGTGCCGTCCTTATCAACGTGCTTGAACGTGCACGCGGCCCCCTTGTGGCACTTGCCCTGCAGGAAGAACTTGCACGGCACGACCTTGTGGGGCACCGGCACCGCGAGCGGCCGGCCGCCCCGCTTCGCCATCTGGTCCACGTCGCGCATGGCCTTGCGCAACGCTTCGTCGCCAATAGGTAAGCGGGGCGCCCGGCCCTGGTTCTGGTACATGCGCGGATCATTGAGCGCGTCCTCGGGTCCATCCACGCCGTACTGGTGGGGCGGCTCGTTATACGCCATGTCGGGGGGCTGGTACGCGACGCGCCCGCCGTGCAAGAGCTGGACTCGGCCTTGTAATTGGTCCGTCTCCGCCAAAGGACACCAGGTCGTGCCGCAGGGCGGCGGCATGGCGCACACGAGCTCCGCGGGCCCGTTCCTATTTCTCCGCTTCTCGTCCGGGGTCAGCGACGGGAAGACGAGCTTCGAGAAGGTCCTGGCCACGACGTCCACGTCGCAGGGCGGCAACAAAGCGACCCACAGCCACCGCAGCCCGGCGGGCTTGCCGTTCGGGTCCAGGGGGAAGTCGAGGGGGTAGTACTTGGCCAAAGGACTATGCGGCTCCGTCATGAGCTTTTGGGCTTCGCGCGGCAGGCAGTGGGCCGACGCCGGCGGTAAGACGCACATGAGCATCTGCAACGGCGGCAAGGGGGCACCCCGCTCTAGACGAGACGTGCACTTCCGAAGCCCGTCGCCGGGGTCCAGGGCGACCCTTGCCAAATCGCGAGCTAAGGGAGCATAATGCCAGGGGTAGGACCAGCTCCAGGAGGCGCAGCCCCGGTGGTAGTACTCGGCCACGAAGCGCACCCCGCGCCAGTACTCCGCCGCCAGGTCGAGCACGGCGGATTCTGTATTGGTGACCCCTTCCCTTTTCGTAGGACCGTGCTTCAGGACCTTCCGGTAGTACCGCTCCCGAAAGCCTTTCTGGCCCGTAGCCGCGTCGTTGAGGTCCGACTCCTTGATCAGCTTCTCGGCGTGCTTGGTCAGGGCCCGCTCCGCGAGCTTCTTTGTCGTGCTCGCTTCGCCGGGCGTCGGCGCTCGCCGCTCGTGCTCGTCGTCGAGCGACAGGGCGTCGAAGCGGCCGCAGGCGCGCGCGGCCATCTCCACCAAGGCGTCCTGCTGCTTCGTCGAGGGCTCATTCCTTCGTGAAGACGACTGCGCGTCGCGCCGGGCCCGCCTTCGCAGAATCTCCGGCTCCAAATCGGCCACGACCGCGAGGAGCGCCGCGACGCGTTTCACGTTCACCTTCCCGCCGCCGCAGGGGTAGCCCCGTTCCCCGCCGTCGTCCGTGAGGTAGCCTCCTAACGATCTAGGTAACGCGCGCGCGTACAACGCCAAAAGCAGATCCAGCCCGCCGTCCGGAATACTTAAACAGGGCAATTGCGGCAGGAAGTCGTTGCCCACGAAGAAGCAGAGGAGCACGAAGTCGTCCAGTAACCGCTCGTCGCACTGCTCGAAGCGCGTGAGCTTGGTGTGCGAGGTGTGCGGCGTCAGCAGTCCATTAATGCCCGGGTCTCGTACGAGGCACTGGCGCAGCCGCTGCGCGGACAAGTACTGGAGGCGGGGCGGTCCAATGGATTTAGAAGACGAGCTCTTCTTCCGGCCCGTCTCCACGCGTTCCCGCAACACATAGACGCGCGGCGCGTGCAAGGCTAAACTGAGAAACATCAAATCCGCGTCCTGCCCGCAGATGGCGTGGCGCTCATTATCCGCACAGGCCCTCCTAATGTGGTCCATGATCTTGTGCTCGCCCTCGCCCGGCGTGGACGCGTCCGAAATGATAATGCGCAGTGACGGGTTCTTGGCCACGGCCGCCGCGGCCCAGGTCCGGCAGTAGGCCGCGATGTCGTCCATGAACTGCGTGCCCGGCGTGATGGCGTTGTGGTCCCACCGCTGTTTTGTGCTAGGTGCATGACCTTGGCGCTTCAGGAGTTCGCCCATCGCTTTGTTACTTTCAGCGGCTTCCCGAGCAGAGCAGAAGCGCCGTTCTCTTTGCTGGTTCATCTTGGCTCGCGGGGCACACCCGTCGCACGCGATATAAACTAATTTGGTGGGCCGCACGGCGCTTACCAAGCGGTCCAGGTACTGGCCGACGTTGACCATCATCTCCTCCTCGTTCTTCGGCAACGGGGCGCCGTTCTCGGGGTGGCAGCAGGGGTGGATCACGCCGTTCGTGTCGATAAATAAGTTGTCGACTTGCACCCATCTAGCATCTTGCCCGCTCGTCTCCTTGATCAACGACGCGTTGGTCGACTGGTCGAACTCGCCGCGCTCTTGCCCTTCTAATAAATCGAGCATGACGACGGGGTAGCGGTTCGCCAGCCAGCGGAAGAAGGCGGGGACGCCCATCCTGCTTGTCTATCTGCGGCTGCCTGTCTAGCGTCTATAGATCGCGGCGGTATACGCGTGCATCGCTGCTAGAGAGAGTAATGTAAGGGTGTCGCTCAGCGGGCCTGGCTGTGTATCAGGCAGGCTCCTTGCGCTGCTCGCTGCCTCCATATTTCATGGTGAAACCCGTTTTGTTTGATTTAGGCATCGAAGCTTCCCAGATCGCTATAGATCGCTATGCGCACCCGTAGGTACTCTCTGGGGCTCTATATAAAACCGGAAACAGATGGTCAACGCCGCGACCCGACTCTCAATAGATCCCTCTCACAACAATTCGACTGGCTCCTCGCGTGCGAGCGTCCGATTGTCCCTGACAATGGAGCAGCAGCCCGTGGCCATGGTCGTGCAGCCCCAGGTCGTGCAGGTGCAGGGCCAAGTGGTGGGGTGCAGCAGCCTCAGATCGTCCAGCCCGGACAGGTTGTGATCCAGCAGGCGCCGCCCCAACCCTACGGCCCGGGGAGAAGTACTGCGGGCCCGTGACCTGCTGCCTCGCGTTGCTCACGGTCCTTGTGTTTTGGCCGGCCGCGCTATGCATCCCGTGCTGCCCGTGCGACGAGCGGCC
>Ga0114994_10000086_pt1 | contig 48065 bp, 56 predicted proteins | sample ArcticOcean_MG_C_9_FD_87043 | JGI IMG/M metagenome (GOLD analysis project Ga0114994, IMG submission 87043) | Marine microbial communities from western Arctic Ocean - ArcticOcean_MG_CB2_152 | ecosystem: Environmental > Aquatic > Marine > Oceanic | place: Arctic Ocean: Canada Basin | collected...
ATATTCAAATTCATGACAATAACTACAATCTCTGTTTCTGCGTAGGCGATGACAGTAACAATTGGGCATTATGTAAGTTTTATAAACATCAGCTTCATATGTTTCTTTTTTATTATTAAGATAATCATAATATTCTTTTATTGCTTGATATGCCATATCATTTTTCAAGAATGATTGAATTATATTTAAAATCTCTTGGGGAAATTTATGAGGAATTACTTCCTGTACTATTAATAGTGGGGATGACATGTTTTTAAATAATAATTATATATAAAAAAAATCAATTTTTTATATATAAAAATAACAATTAGTTATGACAACTATCAGATTGTTTTATAAAATTGTATTTCAAGAGTTGATGAATACTTTCATGATGATTGTCTAGTATATTTTTGTGCTCCAAAAATTGATTTTGAAAATCATATAATTTACTATCGTGTTTGTCAATTCTCAAATTATGAAATATGGTTGACAAAGAAATTGTAAGTATAATAATAACCATAGATCGAATTGTAAATTTTTGGTTATCGTATTTATTATCCAACCACTCAATATCATATAAATCCGTCTTTAATTGAGAATATGCGTTGACAAATGGTTCTGTATGTATATTCCAATAGTTCATCAAAGTAAAATACATTATCTCATATTTAGCATCATCAGTATCAGAATGATCATTATCATCATCATTATCGGTATCAGAATCGTAAGATATATTTGCAGGATTGTTTGAAACGTCCATATCATTGTCATATATCAAATTTGCAGGATTATTTGAAACGTCCACATGATCCTCATGTGAAATATTTGCAGGATTGTATGAAACGTCCATATGTAAAATATGCAATATGTTTTTAAACTAATTATATAATTAGTTTAACATTTCAATTAATAAAATAACAAGAGATTATGCTTACAATAATTAATATCATTATAGTTATCATTTTAATATTACTATTTTCAAGATTAATATATTTATACTATGATGACACATATATTTTAAATATAATTAATAGAGATGATTTATATAGAACATATTATAGTAATGAAAAACTATTATTAAATCATACAGATGACCTAGATGATGATGATTATTATAAATATTTATCGAAATGCGAAAGTGATATTTTAGAAATTGATAATTATTTAAGAAGAACCGAATTACGAATAAATAAGGGGATGGATTTATCTGATAAAAAGTTAAAAAAAATATTAAAAAGGATAGATTATACATTTCAAAGATTGGGGTCCATTAGTACTTTTTTATTTAAGATACCAATATTGGAAGAATTAAATGATAGGATTACGTTTTATTATAAATACATGAATGACAATAAGTATATTGAGATAAATAAAATACCAATATATCAAGTATCAAAACACCATCATGCAGTAGAATACGTATATAAGAACAATAAATCAAATCCTGGTACAATATTACATATTGATACGCACGCCGATATGAACCCAATAAAAAACAATAAATCTTTTTTTCAAGAGTATATTAATGATTGGGATAAAAATGATAAAAATATGATTGATAAATACGACGACTTAATAACAGATATTGGTGGTGTTCTTGTACCTATGTTATTGCCGTATGAAAATAATAACGGTGTTTTTTGGATTACACCTGATTGGGTTACAGAACCATATAATAGTTCAAATGTAAAAATATCTTTAAATGATAGAGAATCGTATTTTTATGGAGGTACTTGTCCAAAATACACAATAAAAGTAGATAAGGATATGGATGAAGGTGTTGATTTAGATGTACATTTTACGACTTCTAATATTAAATATGCAAACCATAAAATAAATAATATATCTAATAATTATATTTTGAATATCGACTTAGATTATTTTGTGTGTTTTGGTAATCCATTATATGGATATGAAGGAAACGATGCCATATCACATCATCGAACAATATTAGATTTTGGATATGCATTAAAGGATGAGAACGAATCTGAAAAAAAAGAATTAGAGTTATTTTATGAGATGGAATATATTTTGAAAAGGATTGACAATTTTGTAATTTTTATTAAAGAATTAAAGTTACAAAATAAATTGCCGTCGATGATAATAATATGTGATAGTACGCGTATAAATTTTAGTAATTATAAAAATAATAAGAAAAATGATTGTGAAATTGTGCATGAATTTATGCCTAAATACTTATGTTTTTTGGTACATAATATAGTTCTAATTAATTTGAAAAAAATTTTAGAATAACTATATCGTTATTTTAAATATTAATATGTAATATATTCTATTAAATATTAATTAAATTTGCTTAATGCTTGCGAGACTTGCGAGACTTGCGGGCCTTGCGAGACTTGCCGCCCTTGCTAGAACGCTTAACGTGAACAGAAGAACGAGCCTTACTAGCAACACTCATAGCCTTGCGAGCACGCACGCTCATAACACGAGCCTTCTTTACCAAAGACATAGCCTTACGGGTGGCTTTCTTTGCGCGAGAAGCACGAGAACGCATGGTTTTTTTGCTAACTTTAGATTTGGATTGGTGAACTTTACGAGATCTTGCCATTATAAAATAAGTGGAGATAATAATTTTTTAATATTTTAATTATTTTAAATATTTTTTATCTATTTTGCAATTTGTCCTAAATTTAAGTAAATCCATTTCTATACCATTTGTCGGAAAATGATCAACCCCATAAATATCCTGTAATAATAACCATTCAAATAACCCCCCAACGTAAATATGAATATTAGAAAACCCAAATTGAATTAATTTTTTACATTTTTCATAAGTGGTATCATCTAACGCATTTTCGCCATAAATTATTATATATGCGTTTGAATCCACGCTATTAATTAATTCATTAATAATTCGTTCTTCATCATTAGAATTAATTGTACTTTTAATTAAACATGATTGTTTTGTAATCGGTAATGTATTAATCAGTAAATAACCATTTTTAATAGCGTATTGTATATCTTCATATCCTACTTTATTAATGGATATTTCATTTCCCATATATTTATTAAATTTTTATATTTAAATATTATTTTTTTCAAAAGAAATATATATATGAGTTTAGGTAGTTCCAATGACGAATTAAATAGTATATTAAGAGATCCCAATAAGATTAGAGAAGCACGTCGACGTACGCATAACAGAAGATCTAAAAATCAATATCCAGACAACACCATGCAGCGAGAAATATTTAATAAATCCTCCAATGCACAATTCGATCTTAGAGATAGGTACGGAGGGGAAATGGAAGATGAATTGGAGGAGCATTCCATCAAAATGGCTAATAATGATAAAGTATCTCCTATGATACCTATACCACATAGAAGAAAATTAGGGGGTATCAAACTAAAAACGAAACGAAAAAGATCATTAAGAAATAATAAAAAGAGTAATAAAAAAAGGGCAAAAAGAAGGGCTACTAGAAAAAGAAAATCCAATAAATCAAAAAGAAATACACGAAGAAAGTAAATTAATATATAATCTTATAAAATTTATATATTAATAATAACTAGATAATTACTCTTCTTTATCTAATTTCGAAATTTCGCTGGTATTAATTTCATCAATACTTTGTGTTTTACGTGTAGATTTAATAGGACTAATAGGATTAGTAGTAATATTTGAACTCTCAAATAGCTCCTTTCTTACATTTGCCGAAATATTTGTAGCACCCGACTTTTCTTTCATTTCTTCGGGAAGAATAACATCATTATCTGGGATAGAGTCATAATCTACAGCCAACGTATTAATAAGGTTACCCTGTTCGTCCATTTTCTGTGAAAGTACATTACCTGTTTTCTCGGCCAATTTTTGATTCTCATCCATTGCCTTTTCTTTAGCATCCCTAATTCTTTTTTCAAATTCAACTTTAGCACTCTTCTCGTTATCAGTCTTACCCTGCATAAGCTGATTAAGTTCATCGTTCAAATGTTCTACCTTACCGGTTTTATAAGCTTCGGGTTCCCATGGCATCCAAGTACCAACTGGGCCAACGAAAATATCATGGTTAGGATCGATTTCACGTAACATTTTGCATTTAATCTCTGCTTCTTCCTGTGAATTAAAAGACCCTCTAACCTTAATACCACGTACTGATGTTCTAAACGAATGTTGTTCATTAAAGGCACGGTCTAAATGTTCTTCATTTGCATCGATAAAATTTTTAAATTCATCTTCAATCGTAGTTTTAAGCAAATTATCTTTTTCTTCCGCCAAAAATGATTTTAAATCGGCCATAATGGATTCTTGATCCAGATTATATTTGAAAGTAATGAACTGTAAAAACTGTTCATACTTTTCCATTGATTTAGTAAAATCAAACTTCTTTAGGAATTCTTGAAAAAGGAATAATTCCTTATTTTTAATGATATTTTCTGGAGAAAGGAATGAAATGCAACAAAACTTTTGTCCACTGATTGTATCATCTTCATCTAACAAATCAACTAACGGGTTATTACCAACTGGTTTAGAAAAACGAGGCATGTATATTAATATTAATATAAATTTTAAGTATTTATTATATTAATATTTTTTCTCTGTCTATTTTATATAATGTTCGAAGCATTTGATCTTAGTGAGCTAATCAAAAGAGCGATTAAGTACCTTGTTGAAGGTTTAATGGTGGCTATTGCTGCTTTTGCTATTCCTAACGCCAAGCGTGGGTTAAATTTAGAAGAGATTGCACTCATCGCGTTAACTGCGGCTGCAACATTCGCAATTCTTGATACTTATATTCCATCAATGGCTGTATCTGCTCGTTCTGGTGCTGGATTCGGTATTGGTGCCAATTTAGTAGGTTTTCCCAAAGGCCTATAATATAAACAATTTATTTAGACGTTAAATAATATAATGAATTAAAAAAATTTATTTTATTATTATAATATAGAATGGCAAAGACTAGGTCAAATAATAGACGTGCTAAGGCTTCTACCAGACGCAAACGTGGTGGTCTCTTTGGTATGGGTGATATTAGAGGGAAAATGGCAGCAATGGCAGGTAAGGATGAAAATGCATTCAAACCTGCCGATATGGGTATCATGGCGAAGGCAAACGAAATGGGAGCCAAGGCTCAAGTAATGGGGCAACAAACTATGGATGCAGCAAATGCTGGAGTGGCTAATGCAAGAAGTAGAATGGGTTCTATGGCCGCTCCTGCTGCTCCTGCTGCTCTTGGTGGTCGCAGACGCAGACGTTCTACCAAGAAGGGCAAGAAGTCTAAGAAGTCTAAGAAGTCTAAGAAGTCAAGAAAGACAAGACGCAGAAGACATTAAATTAAATATTTATAAATAATAAATTAATTTTTATAAATATTAGTTAAATTTTACTACAATTTCTACTTCCTCTTTTTTAATACTTTTGGATGCAAGAATAGATAGCTCTTGTCTCTTTTTTCTGGTTTTACTCTTATCATTTATAGGAGCATTTTTTTTACGTGATGTACTATTTCGACTATTCATATCATTTTCAATAGTTTCATAATTTTCTCTAATATAATCAACAACTTTGTTTTCTAGAGCCCATTTAAAAAAGTTCAGTTGTCCAATAGTAGTTTGTATTGATGTTCCATTCTTGTATGGGAATGTAATGCGATCCCAACGACAAAATGGGTCAAATCTTCGTTTACTGTACGCTTTTAATTTCAGTTTATAATCATTATATACTTTAAATCGTGAAAACTCACCATTCTCTTTTTGTAAATCATAAACCGTATAAAAGCTTTTTGCGTAGTTTGTTGCAAACCAATCCACTATGCGTAGTGAAATATTTGATACGCCGTTAATTATATTTAACATTTCGTCCAAAGACGAAGTGTCTTTATAAAATGACTTTAAGTTATTCAAAAGTAAATCGTTTTGTGTGGTATAGGCGGACATAATATTATTATAAGTGTTTTGTTTAAATAATTTAATACGATTTGTTTATTTTTAATTTTTTAGTATATTCAAAATTATCCATATTGCTATTCTTTCTTTTTAAATTACAATCAAGACAGCTAATAATAACATTTTCAGTATTATGTCCAATATTATTATCAATTCTTTCTAATGTCCATTGATCATTATCTCTGTATTTATTAGTAAGTATCACAGTTGATTTATTACAGTATTTACATTTTAATTTTGATATAACTAGCTTTTCAATTACATTATCAAAATCAATAAATTTATCAGAGTCATATCTTCTTTTTTTAACATCTTGGGCTTTATAACTTGATATTTTTTTTTTAATTTCGGTTTCGTATACTTTCTTTCCTTCAAATTCACAATTTAAATATATTTTATTAATATTACTAATTTGTTCGTAATATATTAAATCCTCGCTAAAAATTGTTTGTTTTGTTTCCTTATGCTTCTCTCTTGTTGCACGTTTAAGCTGGAACTTATTGTTCTGTCCTGTGATTGTAATATCCTTCGTTGTATTGTCATTCATACATAGTATGAATATAATTATAGAGAGAAATACAATGATATTAAATATTATATTTAAATGAGTTAGAATTAAAACAATATAACATATATGGAGTTTATAGATTCAACCACCAATATTATAGAATCTAATTCAAATGATAAAAATGAAATTATCGACGAGAAAAAAGAGAAGGAGAAGAAAAGAATAAATCGTATTGATAAAGAATTAAAATATAAAAGCATATATTTGAATAATAATTATGCATCGAATAATACTGAACCATCAAGCGATGCTTGTAATATGGATGTTATTGATAATTTTCTAGAAAAGGAAAAAGAAACGAATAAATCGCAACCATGGAATAAACTAAATAAAACACACAAAATAGACAAACTGAAAAAATATTGTGATCATTTTTCAGAAGAAAATAAATTATCGGAAACAAGCAACGCTCATTTGTTATCATATTTATTAAAAGCATTAGATAATAAGAAGTTTACAAAGATCAAGGATATAACCTATAATAAAGAGGATGGTATTATTAAAGATATTCCTGGTTTATTTTTTGATAAAAAGAAGAAGATTTTTACTATTAAATGTCAAGAGAAAGATCGGGTATCAACGTCTAAGAATTTAGCACCTAAAACCAAAAAATCTAAAATTCAAACCAAAAAAAACAAGTCTCGTGAAAACAAAAAGGATTAAGGTTTACAATTTAATTAAAAAAAATTGATTTTTTATAATATTTTATACATATTATAAAAAAGATAGAATGATAAATATGAGTGACTGGGATCAATATATAATTATAGACCTCCCCGATTTAGAAGAGGGGAATAAAATAAATAGAGGGGGGAGTAACAAATATTATAGAAAGCATTTGAAATATTCAGAATATAATCCACTAGATGTATTATATGAAGAAACAGATGAAGATATTATTCATGATACGAGTGTAAAAAGTAAAGAATTCAGTAAATGTAAAAACACATTTATTAATAATTTAATGTATTGGGGGGAGGTGTTTATAAAAACAATATTTACTGGGTGGTTGATTTTTGGAGAGCCTTTATAGTTTAAAATATATAAATAACTTTTTTATTTGGATAAAATTGATTTCAAATGCATTTAAATAATTAACTACAAATATATTATGGAGAGTATTATGAATCTATTAAATCCGATGTCAGACCAGGAAGTAGAACAAATACAAAAGGAAATTGAATTGGAAGAGGATCTAGCTGAAAAATATTATAAAAATATGAATGATATTATTAAATCGGATATATATGAGTTTTGTTTTGAAATGTTTCATAATTTACATACCGAATGCATACATCTAATATGCGAAGAAAATTATGATGATTATATGAGAACAAATGTTACCTCTATGTTAAAAGTACATTGTGAGACAGTAGAACCGTATCAAAGTGAATTTACAAAAATGACATCAAATATCAACGATATAGTATTTGAATATTTTGTAAACTATTCCGAAAAGATGTTTTACACACATGTAACGCCTAGAAGATCATATGATAAAACATTCATACGACATAAGCCAAATATTGAAAAAATAAATAAACAGATTGAATCTCTTAGAAATAAACCGCAGCCGGAACAACGAACAGATGAATGGTACGCAACCAGACATAACATGATTACTGCAAGTTCGGTTGGTAAGCTATTTGAAACACAAAGTTCAATCAATAGCATTATTTACGAAAAATGTAAGCCGCTAACTTTGTCAAAACAAATGACTGGTGGGGCTTTAGGATGGGGGATAAAATATGAACCTATATCTGTAATGTTTTATGAAAATTATTACAGTTGCCGCGTTGAAGATTTTGGTTGCCTACAACATGATGCATATAGTTATATAGGTGCATCACCCGATGGAATTATTGTATCAGAAGATTCTAATAGACACGGTCGAATGTTAGAAATTAAAAATCCGATTTCTCGTACTATTACCGGTAATCCTAAAAAATTATATTGGATCCAAATGCAATTACAAATGGAAGTGTGTGATTTTAATGAGTGTGATTTCTTAGAAACAAAATTTGTAGAATATACCAACGAAGAAGAATTTAATAACGATGGCACATTTTCTTCAACCACACTTGGACAACTAAAGGGTATTTTCATGCAATTTAAGGTAGAAGATAATACATGTTACGAATATTTACCATTATATTCTAGCGAAGCCGAATATGATAAATTTAAGAATGAGATGTTAACAAAGCACGGCGACGAGAACCTTGTATGTACGACATATTATAGATTAGATCATTATAGTAATATTTTAGTATTACGAAATAAAGATTGGATAGCACATGCTATTCCAAAAATAAGTGAAATATGGAGTATCATATTGAAAGAAAGAGTAGATGGTTATGATCATCGTGCTCCCAAAGAAAGAAAGAAAAAGGCGTGTATGATTGACATGACTGATATGAATAAGACACAAGATACAGTATCTGAAATGTTTTCTGCTCCCGAAACTTCACACAACTCAGTAATTAAAGTAAGAACTGAGAGTTTTGACGAAACAATTAATAATATGGATAATTAAATATAAAAATGGATAAATTAAGTAGTATAATTTGATAATAAAATAGTTATTTATTTATTTTATTATCTAGTTTTTCTCTTTATTTTTTTGTTTTCTCTTTGTTTTTCTCTTTGATTTATCTTATTATCTAGTTTTTCTCTTTGTTTTTTTGTTTTTTCTCTTTGTTTTTTTGTTTTTTCTCTTCTTTTGTGTTTTCTTCCTTTTGTTATTCTTTCTTGTTCTTTTTCTATACCCCCCACTTTTTTTTCCTTGATTTTTTCGTGTTTCTTTCATTTTTTCTATTTTATTTTTAAACGAAGCAGCCTCGTTTTTCAGCTTGTATTTATGGTTGTTTATCGATTTATTTATATCCTCTATTTCGTCTGGTGTCATTCCAGTATCGTCTTCTGATGACGATCCCTTTACTTTGCTATCATCGCTCGTAGTTATGGCCTTCATACTACCTTCCATCATTTCAAAAGGACTACTTGATCGCGTAGTGCTGGTACTATTACTATTACGCGGAGAACCATCTGGTGTAAGTCCCTTCATTATATTGTCGAATTGTTCTTTACCATCCATATACTCTTTATTAAGATTAAATTATCGATAAAATATAAAATAGATTCCAAGCATAAATAAGATTGTATAATAGAGTAAATATAAAAATCCTTTCGGTCTAAATGTAGTAATTATATAATAATCAAAACCGAACATCGCTAAATAGATAAATACAACCCCCACCAAGTTTTCTATTTCTGCTCTGTCCATATATACTTAATCAATATTTTTTTTATTAACATATAATCCACAAACATCCATAGGAGTACACATACCATTATCTGGCGTAGAGAAATCCTTGGTATTTTCGTTTCGTTTAATATTTACGTAATCACCCGGCATATTTTTTGTTTTAAGTGACTTATTAACATTATAAGTATCTTCTAATAATAAAGAATCTGGGTATACAGATGGTGCAAGAGGTGATTCATATATATCAAAATTTTCATTCACTTTAAAAAAGACAGAAGTAAGCATTTGTACAACAACGCATATTATAGCAATGTATAGTAAGGTTTTAAGTCTATTATCTTTAAAAAGTTTACTTAACATATAAAATATACGTATATAAAAACTTTTTAAAAATATTTATTTTCCAAAATAGCTTAAATCTACATATATATAGTATATATGGCCGAATTCGATCAAGAAGATTTATTTGTCAAAAAGCGTTCGGGCGGTATGGAACCAGTATCATTTGATAAAATATTAATTCGTGTAAGAAAAATAGGTGAAGAATCTAATCTAAGAGATGTTAAATATTCTGCTCTTGTAATGAAAATCATAGATCAACTATATAATGGAATTGAAACGTCTAAAATAGACGAATTAACATGTGAACAGTGTGCTTCTATGATAACTGTATCACCTGATTATGGAATTCTAGCAGGCCAATTAGCAGTATCTAATCACGAGAAAAATACACCAGATACATTATCCAAAGCAGTAGATATGTTATGGTCTTTTTATGATATTCATGGAAATCATGCACCGATAATTTCAGAAGAATATTATAAAAGGGTTCTGTTAAATTCTGACAGAATTGAAGAAGCGATTGATTACAAAAGAGATTATTTTTTTGATTATTTTGGATTTAAAACATTAGAGCGTGCTTATTTATTAAAGGCAAAAAATATAATCATAGAAAGACCACAGCATATGTGGATGAGAGTCGCATTATCAATACACCCTAATGACTTGGAACTTGCATTAGAAACTTATGATATGATGTCAAACAAATATTTTACACATGCTACGCCAACACTATTTAATGCTGGAACACCCAGACAACAATTAAGTTCTTGTTATTTGATTGCGATGGAAGATGATAGCATAGATGGTATTTACAATACATTAAAAGATTGTGCAAGTATTTCTAAATGGGCAGGTGGAATTGGTTTACATATTCATAATGTCAGAGCATCGGGAAGTCATATTCAAGGAACGAATGGAACATCAAATGGTATAGTGCCGATGCTACGCGTATTTAATAATACCGCTCGCTACGTTGACCAAGGAGGGGGAAAGCGTAATGGTAGTTTTGCTATATATATAGAGCCATGGCATGCAGATATTGAATTATTCTTAGATATGAGACGCAATCAAGGTGATGAAGAGATGAAAGCTCGTGATTTATTTTATGCGTTATGGATACCAGATTTGTTTATGAAAAAGGTTGAACAAAACGAAGATTGGGCTTTAATGTGTCCACATGAATGTCCTGGATTAGCTGATTGTTACGGCGATGAATTTGAAACATTATATAATGATTATGTAGCCAAAAATAAACATCGTAAAATGATAAAAGCGAGGGATCTATGGATACATATAATGGATAGTCAAATGGAAACCGGAACACCATATATGCTATATAAAGATGCATGTAATAGAAAATCAAATCAACAAAATTTGGGTACAATAAAATCATCTAATTTATGCACCGAAATAATAGAATATAGTAATGAAGATGAAACCGCCGTGTGTAATTTGGCAAGTATATCTTTATCAACTTTAGTAGATAAAGAAAAGAAGGTGTTTAATTATGATAAATTACATAAAGTTACCAAGGTAATAACCAAAAATTTAGATAATGTAATTAATATTAATTATTATCCGACCGAAAAAACAAAAACAAGTAATATGAAACATAGACCAATTGGTATCGGTGTTCAGGGATTAGCTGATGCATTAATTCTTTTAGGATTACCATTTACAAGTGATGAATCGAAAGAAATAAATATAAAAATATTTGAAACGATTTATCATGCAAGTTTAGAGGCATCAAATGAAATATCAATTGAACGATATAAAATGTTAATTAAAAAAAACAAAGATTTCGATGAAGAAGAATTAATTGATTATGTAAATAAATATGAAGAGACCAACGTTAATAATAAAAAAACATTTTGTGGAGCATACAGTAGTTTTGAAAATTCCCCTGCCCATAAAGGAATATTGCAATTTGATATGTGGGGTGTGAAACCATCGGATAGATATGACTGGAATAAATTAAAGAAAAGTATAACAAAATATGGATTAAGAAATTCACTTTTAGTTGCACCTATGCCGACAGCATCTACTGCACAGATATTGGGAAATAATGAATGTTTTGAACCATTAACAAGTAATTTATACAGTAGAAGAACCCTAGCAGGTGAATTTTTAGTAGTAAATAAATATTTACAGACAGAGTTAATAAACCTAGGTATTTGGAGTGACGAAATAAAAAATAGTATAATTGAAAACAAGGGTAGTATTCAACATTTTACAAATATACCGGATAATATAAAGGAAAAGTATAAAATCGTATGGGAAATGAAAATGAAAGATATAATAGATATGGCAGCAGATCGAGGTGCTTATATTTGTCAAAGTCAAAGTTTAAATCTTTGGATCGAAGAACCAACCAATAATAAACTTACAAGTATGCATATGTATTCATGGAAGAAAGGGTTAAAGACTGGAATTTATTATTTAAGAAGAAAAGCAAAGCATCAAGCCCAACAATTTACAATTGATCCTAAAAAAATGAATGATGATAATGAAATATGTGAAGCATGTTCGGCATAATTTATATTAAAATTGATTAATATTAATATAAATATAAATTATACATTATAATGGGAAACACATCATCAAGTGTAATTGAATCTGAAATTGATCATTCAGAAAAAAAATGTTTAATTTGTTGGGATAAAATAGTAGAAAATATTGATTATGTCGTATGTATTCGATGTAATATTAAATTACACGCTTATTGCGAACAAACATATAGAGGCGAAAAAGGACATTGTAAATGTCCTCATTGTCAGGGTATCGGAACTCTCGGTATATAGAGATATTAGATTTGATTAAAGGTATTTAAATACATAACCATAATTTATTTAATGAGTGAAAATATTGTAGAACTTGAAAGTTTAAAGCGTGATATAGAACATTTATCAAAAGAGCATCACATAACTATATTAAAAATTTTGAAGAAAAGGATAGAAAATTTAAATGAAAATAAAAACGGAGTTTTTATAAATTTATCAGAGATCTCACCTGCTATACTAGAAGAATTAACGAATTATTGTTTACATGTAAAGTCTCAAGAACTAAAACTTGATACAATTGACCATAGTCAAAAAGAGATGGAAAATTTATTTACTTAATAATTAATTAATTATTGTAATCAATATAAAAATAGATTATGTATATATATATGACGGAGGATGAACTAACAAATATATATAAATATATGTTATATCCTAAAACTATGGTTAGTTCTCTAAAAACTATAGTAAAACAAAAGAATACTAATTATAAAGAACCTGTTATCAAACGTTGTGTACGCTATAATAAGAATTATTTTGTTCCTGGGCATACAGATAAGCTATTCTGGATTTTTTATGTTTTGAAATATGGTTTCGAGAAATATGAGCTTTTGGGAAGCTCTATTTTTCAAGAGGAAAAGAGTTTTAAATTAGAGCTTATCCAACATTTAACTGCAAAAAATAGAATGTTAAGAGATACATATAAATTTAAACGATTAGATGTATGTGAAAGTGAATTATTAAATGATGAAAAAATATCTTTTAAAACATTTCATGTACTATGTATGATTCATGGTATTAATATTATATATATAAATGATAAATTATATTGTAAATTATATGTAGATGATGAAGAAGAGGATGACAACAATACTATTATACACAAAATAGGAGATGAATTTGTATATGAAATAAATCCAAGAGAAGAAATAGTTTTAAATTATATGGAAACTAAATATGAAATTAAAAATTATGAAAAACCAATAAAATCGATAGGTAGTTATAAATTGCCCGATTTGAAAGAAATTGCCGCAATTATTAAATTACCCCCGAGTGACTTAACTTTAAAGAAGGCATCTTTATATGATAAAATATGTGAAGTTCTTAATATTAAAAATTCGAATAATAATTAAAATTGATTAATAATTATAATAAAAATATACTATTATAATTATATATATGTCTCGATATCAAAAACCAAATTTTAGTAATAAATATGATATGAATTCTTTGACCCAAAAATATTTCACAGATAATATATTTGATTCACGCACACAAAAGGAATTAGAGGTACGTTTTTCAACCGGAAATCCTAAAGATTTAACTAGAATGGACTATGATAATACATTACAAAAATTATTATCTATTGGTTTTACTAGTAATAATATTAATGGCCAATATATGATGCGAATTTCAAATGAATTTATTACCCAAGAAGGTGATACAGCTATGGCAAATATCCGAACAGAATTAAATAATTTCAACGTAATCCAAGACTATTGTAAATATGAAAATATCGAAAAAATTATGGAAAAATATGGAGGAAATACAGATAACATAAACTTTATTCTAAAATCATTTCCCAAGGATGATGATGGAAACAAAATATGGCCTGTAACCGTAAAAGATTATAATTTTAAATTAGCATATCAATTAGAAAGTGGCGTCAGTCCAAATTTAATTAATAAAATAGCAGATAGCTGGTCTCAGACAAAAAAGACATTTAGATATATTAATCGAATACGTTTATCACATCCAGACTTCCCTTTATTTGTTGAAATTTCAATAGTTAAATCAGGCGATAGAAATCATAAGTTTCCGTATAAACCAGTACCCCATTATTCGATTGAACAATCAAAAGTCTTCACCTCTATTGAAAGTTATGAAATTGAGATAGAGATTGACGAATCTAGAGTTGGTACCGGATATGGCAAGGAATATGATACTATGGAAAAATTAATGCCTAAACTGAAAACGTGTATAAAATATATATTATCCGCTTTACAGGGAACAAATTATCCAATTTCAAAACCAGATATGAATGAGGTGCTTCATTCATATATGAAACTAATACATGGTAAAAAGAAAGAAATGCCCGATAGAATAACACATTCAAATTTCATCGGGTATAATTCGAAAACTCTACAATATGTAAATTTAGAAAAAGATTTTGATAACATGAATTCCCCCAATATAAGGAATAATTACACAGTAACCGATAAGGCAGATGGCGAACGTGCATTATTATTCATAACTGACAAGGGCAAATTATATTTTATTGACACAAATATGAGAGTTAAATTTACAGGTTGTTTTACAGATCAAAAAGGTTTATATAACACATTACTTGATGGTGAATATATCGAACATAATAAATATAATGAAAGTATAAATCTGTTTGCTTGCTTTGATTTATATTATCTAAAAGGTGAAGATAAAAGAAGGTCACCACTAGTAGATATTACCGATAACGATAAAACAAAGAAGGGACGATTGACATATTTAAGACAGCTTATTTTGTCACTAAAAATTAAATCAATAACCGGAAATGAATTGATACCGATGCGTATTGAAGTCAAGCATTTCGAAATTGCTAATAATAGTAATTCAATATTCAATTGTTGTGAAAATTTATTTAAACGAACCAACGATCCTAGTTATGAATACGAAACCGATGGTTTGATATTTACACCATCAGACCTGCCATTACCCTCCAAAGATTATAAGATAACTTGGGATTATAGTTTTAAATGGAAGCCTTCTAACTATAATACAATCGATTTCTTAATCAAGACAAAAAAAAGCGGTAATAATGATGATGTAAATTATATTTATAGCGATGGGGTTGATACATCAGGACAATCCAATATTAACTCATATAAAACATTAATATTAATGTGTGGATATGATGAAACCAAAAATGGATATATGAACCCATGTGCAAATATAATAGAAGATGATGTTGGTAAAAAAAATACAGGCCCTGATAATTATAAACCTATGCCATTTTATCCAACAAATCCATATGACGATAATGCATTTATATGTAATATAAGGTTACGAAAAGATAATAATGGAGATGAACAGATGTATACAGAAGAAAACGATTTAATTGAGGATAATACAATTGTCGAATTTAGATATGAATTAACAAACGAAGCTAAATGGAAATGGATTCCATTAAGAGTAAGAAATGACAAAACATATTTATATAGAAGTAAGTCTGGGCCTAAAATGTATGGAAATAATTATGATACTGCAGTTAGTAATTGGTTTTCAATACACAACCCGCTAACAGAAAAAATGTTAATGACGGGCGAAGGAATACCAGAAGAAATGTCTGATGACGATGTTTATTATAATAAATCTGATACAACAAATCAAATACATCGATTAAAAAATTTTCATAATTTATACGTTAAGTCTAAGATAATAGGTAGTGTAGCGAATACAGATGATACGTTAATTGATCTAGCAGTAGGCAAAGCAGGCGATTTTCCTAAATGGGCAAAAAGTAAGCTAGATTTTATATTTGGTATTGACTATTCAAAGGATAATATTGAAAATAAAGTAGATGGTGCGTGTGCTAGATATTTGAATGAAAAACAGAAACGTAAAAGAATGCCATATTGTCTATATGTTCATGGAAATAGTTCGATGAATATTAGAGACACAAGTGCAATTAATAGTCAAAAATATAAAACAATAACAAGAGCGGTTTTTGGGGATGGACCTAAAGATGAAACAATTATAGGAAAGGGCGTGTTTAAACATTATGGCAAAGGAAAGAATGGGTTCAACATAACATCGTGTCAATTTGCACTACATTATTTCTTTGAAAATATAACGATATTACAGCAGTTTTTACGAAATGTGTCTGAATGTACAAAGGTGAATGGATATTTTATTGCAACATGCTATGATGGTAATAAGATATTTAAAATGTTGGAAAGTTACCAAAAGGGTGAAAGTATTACAATAAATATGAATGGTAAAAAAGTATGGGAAGTGGAGAAACAATATGAATATCTGGATTTTAAAGATGATTCCTCTAGTGTTAATTATAAAATATCAGTATATCAAGATTCTATTAATAAACCAGCTACCGAATATTTGGTAAATAGTAATTATTTAGTACGTGTTATGGAAAATTATGGATTTAGATTATTAAATGAAACCGAATGTAAAGATATGGGTCTTCCAGGGGGTACAAATAGTTTTGAATCATTATTTAATAATATGGAAAATGAAATACGTGATGGAATTATAGAAGAAAAGGATCTTAAGAATGCACCACAAATGAAAGATTACGAAAAACGAATATCCTTTTTAAACAGATATTTTATATTCAAAAAGATAAGAGAGGTAAATGCAGAAAATGTTATAATTGATGATAAGTATATAAGTAAAACGGATGAAGAGGAAAAATTAGCAGAGTTTTTAGAAGAGCAAGATAAAATACGGAAAATTAAGAAACTACCTTATAAGCTCAAGCTTAAACAAATTACTAATAATTAATTGATAAAATTGATTTATTAATATTTTTATCAATTGTATATAAAAATGATAGTTGCATGTGGAGTAATGTATTATAAGGACAAAATATTAATGGGATTACGAAGTCCAAACTATCAGAATAGTGGTTATTGGGAATTTCCCGGCGGTAAATGTGAAGAAGGAGAAACATTAGAAGAATGTTTAAAACGGGAATGGATGGAAGAATTAAATTTAAATATTACTATTTCTCACCAGATATTTACCAATAATTTACAAGGAGTAGAGTGTATATTCTTTAAAGGAGAAATAATAGATATTGAAAATATGAAAAGGAATGTTCATTCTGAAATAAAATTTTGTAATAAAAATGATTTGTATAAATTGAAATTATTTGATGGCGATGAGAAAATAATAAATATATTACAGTAAAGTTTAATAATTTTATTCCAACATATTTATTATGAGTTATTTTTATTTACCTAAAATTTATCCACCAGTCACAAATACTAATATAGAAATAATATCTATAAAAGATGAAGAAAATACCGAAAATGAACATTATTTGCATAGCTTAAAAAGTATTAATGATGAAATAATTAAATATAAAGGGTATGAAGTAATACAAAATTTGTTAACACCATATTCATTACTAAATTTGATTATAAAAGATAAAACATTATCACTTGAATATTTATTGTTTACTGAATTATTTAATTTGACAAAAATAAGTGTAGATAGTCCAATTAAATCAATACATTTTGGTAAAAATGATTATGATAATATAAAATCGTTAATTAGGTGTCGTTGCAACAATCAAGATGTTCATTATTTAACAACAAATCATTCTGATTTAATACCACAAGTCAGAAGAAATCCGAATATAAATAATAATATTTTTAATAAAAATGTATACAATTATATCAATTTGGAACTTAAAAATACATTTGATTTTGTAACTATAATGGATTGTGATAATTATGATAGTAACGGAAATAACACCTATATATTAAATGTCTTACTCAGTATATATATGTTGAAAACAGGATCCAATCTTGTTTTTAAAATACCAAATATATATAGTAAAGAGAATATTGACTTATTATATTTTGTTAGTAATTATTTTGAAAAAACAATTATAATTAAACCGAATATTACAACTTATTTTAATAATCATAAATATATTTGTTGCAAAAACATGTTAACTAATACAAATAGAGACTTTATTAAAGTTATATGTGATAAATTTTATAAATTTTATACTATTAATAATAAAAATAATAACCAAAATAAATTATCCGGATTTTTAAAAATATTTTTACCAACAAATTTTTTATCAAAAATAGACGAATGTAATTCAATTACTGCCCAAAGTTTGATTGATAATAACTGTTATCTACATAATATTTGTAAATTAAACCAAAATTCACCCTGTAATCAAAAATTATCGGATATAAATGAAAAAAACAAAACAAAATGTATAAATTGGTGTATTTCTAATGGAATAGATTATATTGAATAATTATAAAACTATATAAAAAGTATTTTATAATTATTATTATCCTCTTTTAGCTCAGTTGGAAGAGCAATCGACTGTAGTGGTTTTTTGTAGTTTATCGATAGGTCGCTGGTTCAATTCCGGCAAAGAGGACCACACACACACGTGATGTAATGGTAACATTCAACCCTTCCAAGGTTGGTCTAGGGGTTCGATTCCCTTCGTGTGTATTTAAAAAATTATAATTTTCTAAATCTTGTATTTCTAGTACAAAGCTTAGTTGAAGTACAATTAAAACTTTCAGTCTTTGATTTTTGGTTATATGGTTCTTTATAATCACCCACATATCGTGTTTGTGTTTTTTCAACCGCTTCTAATTTTAATCGATCTAAACGTGCTCCAGAAGTTACCGCACCATTAACGTGATATTTATGATTAGTAGGTGTATCAACATCTAAGCATTTATCATCAGAACAATTAGAATAGTATAAGTTTGTTTTATTTACGGCACCTCTTGCTTTTCTCAATTCTTCGTGTCTAGTATGATATTGTTTTTGTAAAATAAATTTAGGGTTTCTTAGTCTTTTTTTTGCGAAGTTTGCTTGGCTACAACATTCACTACTAGTTTGTGGGTTATTGGATGTATTAATTTTACTACCATATTCATTTACTAAACTACTACCGTTATAGTCTGCACATAATTCAGCAGCAGTTTTAGTGTTGTTTGTTATATATGTTCCTGGGTTTTCTAAACTTTCTCTCATGGTTGGCTTGGAAGAGGCTACTTGTCTAGTACTTCTACCTCTCCTGTAAATACCTAGAGGACGTGGTTGTCCAAAGGGTGCGGAGCGATCTTCAGAGTCGTGAAGAGGCCTGACATTAGATGGAGCATTTGAATTAACAAACCCTGTTTTATTTAGAGGCGTATCTGTTTTCCATTTAATTTGCGGTTGGTTAAAAAATCCTTGAAATACAGTAATTCTTGACATTATATATATTTATAGAAAAGAAAAATATTCAAATATTATATATGAATAATATTGAAGTATTAGTTCCATTTTTTGCCCTTATTATTTTGTTCCCAATATTAGAAAAAATATATAATATGTTAGCAAGCGGTCGCTACATAATAGAAGGTTTAAAAACAGAAGATTTAAAAACAGAAGATTTAAAAACAGAAGCTTTAAAAACAGAAACTGTAGTACAAGCATCACCTGATAAATCAACTATTGAAGATGCAACAACGGCAAAGATAATATCTGATAATAATAAAACTAAAATTAAGGAAATTGAAAAATCTTTTAATAAATATGCAGAAAAAACGGAAGGAAGGGTTACGACTATAGAGTCAACTATGGCGAACGCACTTGAACAAAGTAAAGGGCAAGAGGGATTAAAAGATGACGTAGATATATTGAAAACTCAAGTAGAAACAAATAAAATAGGTTTAGCTGATATGAAACAAAAGTTTGAAGGAGCACCAACAGTAGATTTTGTAAATAGTAAAGTTGGTAATGTCGAGAGTGAAATGGAAGAACTCCAACGAAAGTATAAAGAAATGAGGAAGGAATATCAAAGTTTTAAAAATGCATAGGATGAGAAATAATCATATAATATATATATTAGCATATTATATGAGTAAATCTGAAAAAGAAAAAAATATGGAAAAACTAGAACAAGAATTTAAAAAAACTGAAGAAAAATTATTAGGTCCTACATATGAATATTGGAAAAAGATAAAAACCCCTGCTGAAATGGGGATGTCGGATCGTGGGTCTTTAAGCGTAACTGCCCGAGATATTGGAGGTTTAATTGAATATGTAAAATTGATGGTATCTGGTGGTGGAAGTGCTTCAAAACCCGGAAAACCATTAGGAAATAAATTCTTCTTACCGACAAATACAAATTGTTTAAAAAAGGGAGCGTCTGATAAAGATGGAAACCCAAAAGAAGTTGAAAGATATACATATATAAGTAATGTTCCAAGAGGATCAATACCGTTCATTTCTTCTGGTATGGGTGTAAATTTTAGCACATTTAAAGGTCAAATACCCGGTGCTATGCAAAATTTAGAAGCTGTAAATCCTGCTAATTTCTGGAGGGCGTTGAAAACAGAAGGAAAGCCAGAATGTATTCCAATTCAAATGGAAACAAGAGACAATAATGATAGAATTAGAAGTGAAACAAGACATGTCCCAACTATAGAAGTTAGATCGATGGATGCATGTTTATTTCCCGGAAGACGTAATCCCGAATCAGGCGATAGATGTAGAGAAACATTTACTACTATGAATGGAGATCGTGATGATGATTTTTTTTTGCAATTTTATATTGCAGCTGTATCGGCATTAGGTGTATATTTAGTATATAACATGACTAAAAAGATATAAATATAATCAGAATATACTTATATGGCCGAAATAAATGACTATACTATAGGGGGTCATTTGAAAAATGTATGGAATTTCATTTGTTTCATATGGAGGTATGTAGACGAAACAAATTTCTTTCTTCCACTGTCAGACGAAGAATACATTAAAGATGATTAAAGATGATTAATTAAATAATTATATTATTAATTTAATTAATTTAAACCCGTTGGAAAATTTGTAAAGCAGCTAATCCACCTGCAATCTGCGATGCAATATAAGGTAACATTTCTCCCTGAGGAAGTTTACCAGCCTGTACCATCGTAATTGTAACAGCAGGATTAATATGACCTCCACTAATGGGTCCAATTACCATAATTGTAAGCAAGAATGTGGCGGCGATAGCCAACGGACTTCCGCTTGCTAAAATAACATAAATAAATAATAAAGTTCCTAAAAATTCAACAAGATACTTGTTCATTATATATAATACAATATATAAAAAACTAAAAAAGTTAGATGCGTGCATGTTTAATAGCAGTATATGACCCGTTATTTGAACCACCGAATGAAGTATCGTTGTAACTTTTAACAACGGCAGTTTCTTTTCTAAATCGGGTGAAATTAGAAGAGTCATATACATATTTTACGTTACACGATGCTGCTGGTACACCACTATTATCACAAAAAGATTTTATACCTCCTCTAAATAATGAGACATTTTGTTTAACAGTTGGTAAATTTGATAAAGGGTTTGGTCCTCCACATGAGTAATTAACTCTTGATAATGGATCACCAGCATTCATTATATTTCTAAACGTAGATCTATGTTTGTCGTTAACTTTGGCTCCATTCCATACCATGGTTACTGTTTTTCTGTTTCTAGAAGTTGAATTTGTATGATCGGCTAGTGCTATTGGTTTAGGCATTATATATATACATAATAATATATTATAACTTAAAATAATATTAAAATCCTAAATTAATATATACATGGACCCTGAAATTCTAATTAAAAATGATTATAATACATCTGAAACCGATATAATGAAAGAATTAATACCCCTATATGATAATCTGCCCGAAAAATATAACGAAATTTTCAATTATTCAAAACAAGAAACGCTATATGATGATATGTATATATCAAATTTAATTTTAGAAATTCCCCATATAATATTTGCAGAAATATCTACTATAAAAGATAGTGATGGTGTTTTAAAAAACAAGATGTTATTTCATGTAATGACATTAGATGTATTAAAGCATTATCTAGTAGATCCCGATGCAATATTTACTAATTGGGTAGTAAATAAGGAAGCAAGTGAATTTACACAAATATATTATAGTGAGCATAATTCTAAACTTAGAAACTTAGAAAAGACAGCAAGTACAAAAGATATATTAGGAGGACCATATTTACATATGTCGAATTTAGATGTTGGACATGGCGGGAAACATGGCGACCGTAGATTTCTTCGGCTACAATTTAATAGTGGTCCACGATTAATAGATTCTGTTTCAGCATTACAACTATATGGTATAGATCGTAGTACAATAGTTATATTACGACCAAAAATAAATTCTATCACTAATAAAATTGAAATAGCTCGAGTAGCAGGAAAATATTCTAATTTATCTACTGTAAGTGGTACGCATGGACAATCGCCACCTAGAATAATATATGAATTAAAGATACCACATTCTATTCATAGTAAAATTAGAATGAAATTTGATAAAATTTTAAATAGACCAGGAGATGATATATTTAAAACAGAAGACGCTAAAGGAATACAACAATTACAACAATTAGATGAAATTATGAAGAAAAAAACAGAATATGAAAATGATAACGAATCATTTATAGAAGAAGCAGGCAAAATAGAAGATATAGAAAAAAAAAATATACATGAACATAATCTTATAGAAATGTATCACGGTAAAAAAATAGATGGAGAATATTTTAACGACGGTATTGCTATATCTGATTATAGTTATATCTTTTCTGATGATAATATGGAAAGAATTTTATTACTTAATAAACCAAGAGCTTCTGTTTCATTATTACTTGATACATCAAGTGAGGTTGATGTATTGTACGATGCAATTTATTTAGATCATATTCCTTTAAATGCGTCAATATGGTTAACTAATATTGATACTCATAGATACGTAAAATTGGTGTTAGAAGATGAAAACAATAATGAACATTCTATTTGTGGTAAAATAAAACATGTATATAGTAATTTATCTGGATATAAAGTACCCCACGAAACTGTGGATTACCATCCAAATAAAGGACAATGGATATATCATATTGATTTTAAAATAAATGACGGTGAAATACATAGTATATTGATAGGTGAAAAACGTCTGGAACAAGAGGAAACAGGAGAGGTTAATATAATTGAACAAATAAGTTTAGATGAACCAATTCCATTAAAAAAAACAGATCCATCAAACTTTCGAATGCAACTAATTACATATAGAGACGCAACCGAAAATTGTAGGCAAGTGTTAAGTGATAGCGATAGTCGTCCAAACACAACGCTATCTGTAGCTGACTTTAGTTCTTTTGTAGAATTTGATATTGAGAATTTTACCTTATTAATGCCATATGCTCGTACCTTCACCGTAAATGATAGCTCACCGTTAACAATAGATCAAAGTATTAGAATGGAACAGGAAAATGAAGCTGATATAAGCACCGAAATAGACGATTTAGAAGATGGTGTATTAAACTTTATGAATACTCATAGTACGATACCCAATCAGATTAGAAATATAGATGTAGTGAATTCTCACGAAAATTCACCTCTTAGAATACCCGGACAAGAAAACGAAGATAGACAATATAGAAACCAAGAAAGACATCGTATCGCAGCAGGAGGAGGACCAGGGCTATTCCCTGCGTTAGAGAGTTTTCAATTACATCGTCCTCAAAATAATATAATGTCTCCTTCTGCACAAGCTCTTGCTGATTTGAGGGATGATAGTGATGATGATCTACCACCTCAACCCCCTGCAAGATTAAGAATACCATTACCAGTAGGACCACAACCACCAAGGTCGTTACGTGAACTAGACCGGTTATTGCATGATGATGGTAACCACCCACCCGGATCACCAGCATACCCACCTGGGTCACCCGCATACAATCCAAATCAAATATCTCCCGATGGTAACACCCGACTTAGTTCACTAGCTCATGTCGATGATGTAATAGATTCGATGCGTAGAAGAAGACGAGATCCCGAACCATTTTCCGGGATTAGTTCACCTAGAACTAATATAAATAGTTCACCATCATCATCATCATTCTTCTCTCCTATACCACATAACTATGATGTACCAGGCACACCAGATAGTCAACGACCACATAGCCCTACAGCCATTACTGGAATAGTACCGGATACACCAGAGAGTCAAATAGGTAATCCAGAATATTACGCAAGCAATAATACTAGCCCAGATGAAGAGAGTAAAGAAGAACCTTAAATTGTACATTTTTTAGTATAACCCATAATAATAGCTCTTATCATTTTATGATACCCACCTAATCCAGTAATTAAAAAATCAGCACCGCACATAAAAGTAAAATCATCATCCGGGCTATTTCCCGCTCTTACATAAACATTTTTAAAACCTTTTTCCTTCATAATTTTATATAATTCATTAACATAAGATATTGTATTTGGAGTATTCCCACAGTAATGACTTCCGCAACAAATAACAACTGATTTATTTAAATGTTCTGTTAAATCAAGATCTTTGTAAAAACTATACGGCTTTACATATTTATCTAATGTTACAGCACCAAGTACATCTCCAATCCGAATACCAATTATAATTATATTAGTAGTATCAAATTTAAAAAAGGCGTGTTCTTTAACAATATTAAATAATATATCATTTCGATTTGCCTTATTGTTTGCAGATTTCATATATTTATCTTTAATTGAACCTGGCCATTTTTGTTCGATTGTACCAAATGGTTTATTATATTTACCACCTACTGTATCACCTAACCGATAGCTTTTCCAGTATATTCCAGTACAACTTTGTAACTGTTTTAAATTTTGGATAGAAATATCTTTATCCGTTATTTCAGTTTCACGGTCATAATAATATTTACCTGGAGGTAGATTCATACATTATATCAATAAAAATAATAATATTATATAATAAATATTATTATTAATTAATTAATTAATTAACAATCATTCTTGGTGCGACATTCATAGATAGTAATTCTTGAAACAATAATTTACAAGCATATGGCAGTTCAACATACGCAAAATCAGTCCTATTATCACACATTTTATATAAATGAACATGTAATTTATTATTATAAGCCGCAGTCATACCACATTTCTTGCATACGTGTATTTGAAATTTATCAGACGCATCATACAATCTCCCCCTTGTGAATCTTGCTGCGCCATGACTAACCATACAATCACGTTCCATTTCACCAAAACGAAGACCACCATCTCTAGATCTACCTTCTGCTGGCTGTCGAGTTAAGTTAACCATAGGTCCAATAGATCTACTATGTTGCTTATCGGCCACCATGTGCTTCAATCGTTGATAGAAACAGGGGCCAATAAATATACTGGTTTCTAATTGTTTTCCGGTATTGCCGTCATATAATACTTCGTTGCCGTGTGCTTCGAATCCTGTTTTTTGAAGTTCCTTTGCAATAAAGTCTATATCGATGTCTCCAAAACTGGTACCATCACCGAATAACCCTAGTTCAATTAAAACCTTTCCCAATAATGTTTCTTTAAGATGCCCAATAGTCATTCTTGATGGAATAGCATGCGGGTTAATAATAATGTCAGGCTTTATACCATCTTCAGTATAAGGCATATCTTCTTCTGGTATAATTAGGCCAACGGTACCCTTTTGACCGTGACGACTAGAAAATTTGTCTCCCATTACTGGCTTTCTTACTGCTCTAGTGCGTACCTTTGCAAAATTATAACCATCACCATTTCTATCGATATAATTTTTATCAATAAATGTTTCTTCGTTTGTCCTATAACTTTTACTACAATCTTCATATTTAATCAATTTTGTATGATCGTTCTTGTTTTCCTTAATAGCCACCACTTTTGCAATAATGATATCTCTATTTTCAACTAGTGTATTTTCAGGAATAACACCGTCATTATTGATTTTATTATAGTTTCCAAATTTCATACCCCTTGTCTTTGTTTTATCTGGTTTACAGCGAATTTCTTCGTCACCATGTACTTTCTTATCTTCATCTTTTTCAGTATGATAAATAGTCGCCTGAAATAGTCCTCTATCAACAGCTCCTTTGTTAAATAAAATACTATCTTCCTGATTATATCCGGTATGTGTCATAATCGCAACGATAACTTGGCAACCAGACGGGATATTATTCACTTTAATAATATTCATTAATCGTGTATCAACAAGTGGTCTCATGGGATAATTTAGAATATATGCGGTTTTATCCATTCTAATATCAAAATTTGTAGCATATACGCCCATCGCTTGTTTGCACTGAGCACATTGATAACAATTTCTGGGCGATTGATTATGATCTGGGAACGGAATACAAGATGCTAGAATACCAAACATAGTACTAGGATGAATTTCACTATGTGTATAATGTTTAACGATATTTTTGTCATTCTCTGATAAATCTTTTGGATACATCGCAACCATAGATGAATTTTGTTCATCTGGATCAATATATTCAATAATGGATTCGGGTAAAATAATATCTGTTAACAAATCATTCCATTTAATATTTTTATTTTTAACAGAGGCCATTACATCATTTTTCAGAATTAGTTTATTATCTCTAACTTTAAGTAATGGTCTTGTTAATCGTCCGGCATCATTACAAATTCTGATTTCCATTTCTTTATAATTAAATACGATAGAGGTATATATATTGATAATGCCCTTATATTTTTTATTTTTTAATGTGGTATATAAATCAATTGGATTATTAGTAACACCAATCCAACACCCATTTACGAATATCTTTACTTTATTATCCAAATCTTTTGATACAATATCATTAACTGAAATAACATCATCTTTCACATTTTCATAAATGGTATCACTATCCGAAGATATAGTAACATGTGTCATATAGCTTAAATTTTTAACAACACCAACAGACTGACCTTCAGGAGTTTCAACAGGACAAAGAAATCCCCAAGATGTATTATGTAATAATCTGGGTGGTACCAATTTACCACTTTTATCTATGGGAGTACTAACTCTTCTTGAGTGACTTAAACTAGATGCATATGTTAATCGATTTAAAACTTGTGCTACTCCAACCTTACTACTATTCGTTGAATGTTTAATGCCAAAATCACCTGTTGACAACGCACGCTTAAGACCATTTTCAATTGTAGTTGATTTGATTATTTTATAAATGTTTGTTTTATTAATAATATTCATAAAATCGTTGGTCGATCGCCAAGAACCATTATTGATTTCCTTAATGGTTTGTTTTTGCATATCCTTAACAACTTTATTAAAATAATTTCTGAACAAATTATTTAACAAAGAGCCGGTAAGATCAATTCGTTTATTCAGATAAGAATCACGATCATCTTGTTGAATAAGATTAAGACGTGCTCGAATAACTTTATTTACCATATATCCCAAGAAATAAATCTTTTGATCAAGTGTTCTGCAGTGAGGAAATAAATCGTTATTAAGAACCTCGATTGTAAAATCCCGCTTCTTAATCGCACCGGCTTCTTTTGTCATATTAATTGGCGTATACATAGCATGTCCAGTAATATATTCGACCGCTTCATCATAGCCTGAAATATTACTTGTTTCAGCATCAACAATAGATGCTTGTAAAAACACTAATATGTCTTTATACTTAGGATTATCAATATCTAAAACAATTTTATTGCAAATATCCTTATCACTTTGGATCTTAAGTGCCCTGAATAGAATAAATATAGGAATTGGATTTTTAATTCTTGGGATTTGAATATGGATACTATTTCCAAATCCATTATTCTTACTTGATATCATTACGTTAATTTGTTTAGGAGATATACATTTAAAATCAGGAACAGATTTTACTTCAGCCATATATGACCATTTTGTATTGTTTTTGGATACGTTGAAACAGTATACTTTATTTTCAGCAGCTCTTTCTTGTCCCAATACTGTTTTTTCCGAACCGTTGATTATAAAATATCCCCCTGCGTCATATTTACATTCACCGGTCAACGAGGAGTTCATGTGCTTATATTGTTTTAAAACGCAGATAGAAGAGTTTAACATAATCGGTAATTTACCAATATGTATTTGTGAGATTACCTTGCTGCAAGTATCCAGTTGTTCTAGGTTGGGGCCTGATCTGGTAATATATTGAATATTAATGTCGATAGTCATAGGAGAAGCATATGTAAAATTCCGAAGCCTTGCTTCTTGTGGAAACATTAGTTTAGTCGCACCATTATTTTCATGAATTTGAGGACGATATAATTGAAAATTATCAAACTTAATAATAATTTCCAATCCATATTTTTTTGATTTTTCATCATAATCATTCTCTGACTTGATACAAACAGGGTTAAACATTTCAATTGTTTTTTGAATCTCATATTCTACAAAGGTATTGTATGATTCTAATTGATGTCGAACAAGTAACTCTAGATGTTTTCCTCCAAAGTAGTTTTCAATTAAATCCCATGGCGTTTCGAGGCCATATTTGGTTTCCTGATTTATATCTTTTCGATTATTGGTTAAATCCTCCATATTTTTTATATCCATGAATAGTTAATAATATAAATCAATTTTTATATCTTTTTAGAATTTAATTAGTATTACATTATAAATTAAAATAAAAATAATATAATATATTTTATGAGTTCAAAGAAAACTATATCAATAAACCCAGAATTATTTAGTATGTCGGGTAATAAAAAGAAAAAGAATGGAAAAGCAAAAACATTAAAGAAGAAGGAAAATAAATTTAATTTTGTCAATCCTAACCAGCTAAGAAAAAATTTACTTAATAAAATTAAAGAACATCGAACAAATAGTGAAGTCGCAAAAATGGAACCTTCCAACCCAAAAGATGTAGAAAAACCCGAAAATATTGAAAAGTTTTCATCGAATTTTAAAGATTCGATGAATTATTTAACAGATTTAGTAGAAAAGGAAAAGAAGGAAAAGAAAAATGGAACAAAATCAAAAAGAAAGCGTACAAAAAGAACACTCAAACATAGAGGAGGTCGTGATTTTGATAGTGATAATATTGAAGTAAATTTAAAATTACCGGATGATTTTAGTAATAATATAACCGGTGAAACTACAAGTTATGCTACTATTCTTCCACCTAAACCAGCATGGGGGTGCTTAAAGGGTGGAAATCAACCCACGTTTCGAGAATGGAAAACACATACTCAAAAGAATACTATCGACGATGATAGCGATGATGATGATGATGATACAGAATTTAATAATGATATAAAAGATATACAAAAATCAAACTCAGAACCAAGTGAAATTAATTTTACAAAACCGATGATAAATATTAATAATAGTATACCAGTCGAACGAGAAGATAAATTAAATACATTACGTGAAAAAGGGGGAGGGTTTATTAAAAGGAAAACACTTAAGCGAAAATACAAATTAGGGAAATCCAAAAAAAATGGTTCTATATCTGTTTTAATCAAAAGCACTCAAACAAAAAAGAAGATTATGGATGAAAAAAAGAAAATAGAAAATGAGAGTATTCCAAATATAAAAAAATATTTAAGAGAACATAATTTAATAAGAATTGGATCTACAACCCCAAATGATGTTTTAAAGACTATGTATGAGTCAGCAATATTAGCTGGCTATGTAAATAATACTTCAGACGATGTAATGTTGCATAATTATTTAAATTATTAAAATTATTAAAATTATTAATTAAATTTAAAATTGATTTAAGATTTAATTGTTATATAATATATAAAAAATGATTATTCCTGTAAAATGTTTTACATGTGGCGAAGTTATTGCCGATAAGTACGAATATTATAAGATAAAGGTTGCTGAAATGAAAACAGAAAAGGGGATTGATGCTACAAATGAGGTATATTTAACAAAAGAACATACACAAAAAGGGCCTGAAGGAATTATATTAGACCAACTTGGACTAAACAAAATGTGTTGTAGAAGACACTTTTTGACACATGTTGATATTGAATAAAATATTTATATATATATATGGCTAAAACCAGAAGGAATTTAAAAAAAACGAAAACACGAAGAAGAAAAAGTGTAGGAGGTAATAGAACTAAAAGAAAATGTCCTTGTAGTGGTGGAAAATTTCCTTCTTTTTTTAAGGGAGGTAAATCTAAAAGACGTCGTTTGAAAAGACGTACACGTAAGACAAAAAAACAAAGAGGTGGCTTTTTTAAAGAATTAGGAAAAATGGTTGATTATACCGTTTATTTAGGAGAGAAACAAACCGCTTCGCTTGGTGGAATGCCTCCTCCAAAAAGCCCAGATCCGACAAAGGGACAAAATCCAAATTCATCTGCTTAAAAAAAAATGTTTAATTAATACATAATGGCTACTCCAATTCCTAAGTCAATAAAAGATTTATGTAGTCCAGCAGCATTATATTTTATAGTGTCATTTTTTGCATTACTAACAATGATGTTTCAAAATTACGGAAACACCGATACATACTGTCTAGGCGAATATGAATGTAGTGTATCTAGCACCATATTTATATTTGTATTAAAATCAATTTATATTTTATTCTGGACATGGGTTCTTGATCTAATATGTAAATCTGGATATACAAAGATGTCTTGGTTTCTTATCTTATTTCCAATTGTTTTATTATCCCTTTTAATCGGGCTAATGTTTATTATGTAAATTTAATAAAATTAATAAATACTTATTGTTTAATTATTTATTACTTTCTAAAGAGTAATTAAAAAATGCTCTATATATTATATACATGAATTTTGATAAATTAGGATGGAAAACTTTAGAATCATATTTTTTGAATAATCCATATTATTTAACACAGCACCACGTAAATTCATATGATAATTTTATAAATAAAGAAATTTTTGAAATTATAAATGAGAAAAATCCAATACAAATAAGTAAGAACTTTGATGAAAGGTTGGATGATTTTAAATTCAAAATAAAATTGTATATTGGGGGATTAGATGGCAAACAAATCTATTTTGGTAAACCAGTAATATATGATGATCGTCATAGTCATTATATGTATCCTAATGAAGCACGACTTAGAAATATGACTTATGCCTTTACCATTCATTATGACGTTTTTATTACATATGAAATAATTAAATCACCCGCCGAAATAATTAAAGGGGAATTAATGTTGCCCAAAATTTATATGGGTCGATTTCCAATAATGCTTCATTCTAGTAAATGTATACTAAAAAATGTTAACAGAGAATTAAAATTTAATATGGGAGAATGTAAAAATGATTACGGGGGATACTTCATTATAGATGGTAAGGAAAAAGTCATTATTCCACAAGAAAAATTTTCTGATAATATGGTTTATTATAAAAAAAATGATGATGATCATAAATATGCATATTCATCTATAATAAGAATGGTTTCTGAGGATGCGTCAAAACCAGTAAGAACTATGAAAATTCATTTAGTTAGAGACACCGATAAAATAGAAATGGGAAATATAGTTGTTGAGATACCAAACGTTCGTTATCCAATACCATTATTTATATTGATGCGTGCTATTGGAATCATATCTGACAAGGACATTATCCAGTATTGTATAATAGATATTGCAAAATATAAAGACTATATCAAAATGTTTAAACCGTCGGTCTATGATGCTGGGACAGTATTTACACAAGAAGCAGCACTAAAATATATATCTCAATATTTGAAGTTTAAAAATGTTCCATATACATATCATATTTTGTGTGATTTTTTATTACCCCAAATTGGCGAAATGAATTTTACAAATAAAGCATATTTTATTGGACATATGGTTTTTAATTTAATTAAAACGAGTATTGGGTTGATACCACCAACAGATAGAGATAGTTTCAAATATAAAAGAGTCGAATTACCAGGTAATTTAATATACGATTTGTTTAAAGAATACTATAATTTGCAGCAAAAAGATATACAGGTTAATATTGAAAATGATTTATATTATCACTTTACTAATACAGAAACAAATGTATTAACTATTACTGAAAATCAATTAGTCTCCGAAGTATTTACAAGTGAATTTGTAAAAGATGATGAAAAGGATGATAAAAAAAAATATAAGCTGGGTTATAATGAGATATTTAAAAACAAGGTTATTGATGCTGGTTTCAAAAAGGCATTTAAGGGTAAATGGGGGGCAACACCAAATACATCACGACAGGGAATAATACAGGATTTAAACAGACTTTCATATCATTCATTTATATCACATCTTAGAAAAATAAATTTACCATTAGATGCAAGTGCTAAGGTGGTTGGCCCTCGTTTATGCCATGCATCTCAATATGGTCTTATTGATCCTATGGATACACCTGACGGTGGTAATTGTGGATTACACAAACATCTGGCAATTACTAGTTATATTACAAATGGATACTCGTATAAAAAAATGGTTGATTGGTTAAGAGAAAATTTGAACATAAAATTATTAAGTGAAACCAAACCGGTGGATATTATAAACAAGACAAAGATATTTATTAATGGTAGTTGGATAGGCGTTGCGAATAATTTAATTAGTACTTGCAATTTTATTAAATTTGCAAGAAGAATTTGTATAATACCGATTTATACTAGTATTGCAATAAATTATATTGATAATATTATCGAATTATTCACCGATGGTGGTCGTATAACTAGACCATTATTTTATGTAGATGAAGGGAAAAATTTAAGTATAAACTGTGAACAATTCAGGAAAAAAATTAATGATACTAAGGCCATATCATGGAATAATATTCTAACTGGATTTAATGATAAAAAAATACCGATTAACTCGCATAGTAATTCATTTTATGATTTAAAAGATTTGTATACTTCTGATATTGATGAGTTAGATAAACATAAATCTGTTGTTGAATATATTGATACTGCCGAACTGAATACATTATTAATATCAACCAGTATCGAAAAATTGAAACAAAATCCAAGATGTACTCACTTAGAAATAAATCCATCATGCATGTTTGGTTACATGGGTAATCTAGTAATATACCCAGAAACAAATCCGTTACCTAGAAATTTATTTTCATGTGGACAAAGTAAACAGGCCGTTTCTGTATATAGTACAAATTATGTAAACAGAGTAGATAAAACAGGTATTGTTTTAAATTATGGCCAAAGTCCTCTAGTAAAAACAAAATATCAAGAATTTTATAAAGATGAAAATTGTTATGGTGTAAATACAATTGTTGCAATTGGTTGTTATGGTGGATATAATGTTGAAGATGCAATTTTAGTAAATAAAGGAGCCATAGATAGAGGATTATTCAGAACTACATATTATTCAACATATGAAACAAGAGAAGAATCTTCACACGTTAAGGGTAATAATGTAAATTCTAAATTTATGAATGTTGAAAAAATGGATGTTGAAAGAAAAAAATATGATCATGATTATTCACATTTGACCGATAGCGGTATTATTCAAGAAAATACGAAATTACATGATAAAGTAATTATAATCGGTAAAGTAACTGTTGATGCCGAAAATGTAAATAGTTATTTTGATGCTTCAATTAAAACGAAAAGAGACCAAAGAGGATTTGTTGATAAAACATTTATATCAGATGATGAAGAAGGTTTTCGATTAGCAAAGGTACGAATTCGGGATGAGAGAATACCAGCAATTGGTGATAAAATGGCTAGTAGAGCAGGACAAAAAGGTACAATAGGTCTAGTTATACCAGAAGAAGATATGCCTTATACTGAAGATGGTATAAAACCTGATTTAATTATTAATCCACACGCATTACCCTCCCGTATGACAATTGGACAATTAGTAGAATCAATCACCGGAAAAGCAGCATGTCATTATGGAAATACGGGAAATTGCACGGCATTCCAAGGGGTAGATCATGTTAGTATATTTAGTAAATTATTATCAAATGCTGGATATGAAGCACATGGTAACGAAATATTATATAGTGGTTCTACCGGCGAACAATTAGAAACAAGTATATTTATGGGACCAACCTATTATATGAGGTTAAAACATATGGTAAAGGATAAGATAAATTACAGACCAAAGGGTAGAAATGATGGACTAACAAAACAACCTGTATCTGGTAGAGCAAATGACGGTGGATTAAGAATTGGAGAGATGGAACGTGATGGTGTTATTGGACATGGAGCATCTACCTTTTTAAGAGAATCTATGATGACTAGAGGTGACGACTATCAAATAGCAGTTTGTAATAAAACGGGGACACTTGCCGCATATAATCAATCCAAAAAAATATTAATCAGTTTATTTGCGGATGGTGTAAAATTTTCAAGGACAGGAAACAAAAATGAACATAAGTTAGAGAATGTTACGAAATTTGGAAGATCATTTAGTTTAGTTAATATTCCATATTGTTTAAAATTATTAATTCAAGAATTACAAACAATGGGTATTCAAACCAGATTAATTACGGAAGATAACATTAATCAGCTTGAAAACATGAGTTATTCAAATAATTTTAAAATTAATGCACGAGATATGGAAAAAACAGATTTTCATATGAAAGAAATACGTGATTTATTAGTACAGTATGGATATAGAGATAAACAACGTGCCGTTGATAGGCAAAACATTCATGTAGAAAAAGAAGATGACACATATTTTGAAAAGGTTGAAGATTATGATTTGCACGAGTTCGATGAACCGGATGACGATAATAAAGATACATTATATTCACCTGATAGTCCCGGATATCCACCAGGTAGTCCAGGATATCGACCTGATAGCCCTGACTATGCACCTGGTAGTCCCGCCTATGCACCTGGTAGTCCCGCCTATGCACCTGGTAGTCCTGCCTATTCACCTGGTAGTCCCGCATATGCGCCAGGTAGTCCCGGATATGATCCTAACACACCTCCATATGCACCCGATAGTCCCACCCAAAATGATGAGGAATTTAATAAATTTAAAGATGAATATATTAAAAAATATCCCGATTCGCATTATGGTGAGCATGTTGCAGCATATGATATATATAAAGAGAATGGGCAATTAATAGGACCCGATGATATACCTGAGTCTCAAGTAAAATATGGACCATCGTTGGATGATATAGATCGGTACTACAAACAATCAAATCCACAGAGTGGTGGTAAAATAAAAATGGATATTGGAGGAACAGGAGAGAATATGGTAAAAGTGTCTGAAACAAATTTAACATACGAAGGAGGAAGCATACTTCAGCCAGATACCATAGTATCTAGTGAGCAGAAAAAGAAGAATAATGAGCTTAAAGAAGAGATAAAGGAACTAACTGGAGGAGATGATGACATAGATGATGCTGGAAATTCAGGAGGAGGCGGTAAAAAAATAAGTTTTAATTTAAAATAATTTAAAATAATTTAAAAATAAAATTGATTTTAAATAAATAATTTAAACCCATTATAATATAATATAATATTATGAGTTTAGTAAATTCAACCAGTTCAAGTTTATTTTATAACATAGTATATAAATCAAGGATCAATATACTAGAGTTACTAGCAAGGCGGGACTATAATGTAGAAGATTACCATGGCTTTAGTACTGGTGAATTACACAGTATGATAAATAATAAACAACTAGATATGCTTATTGAAAATAAAGACTCGTCAAAATCCAAGATATATGTCAAGTATATTGCTGTTTCATTTAAAACAATCAAAACTAGCCATATAACTACTATGATTGACGATTTAATACATACAGAACAACTGATGACTAGTAATGATATATTATTTATAATTACGCATGATAATCCAAATGATACTATTATTAATGAATTGAAAAAAATTTGGGAACAAGATGGTATATACATTATTATTTATTCATTAAAAAGACTTCAATTCAATATATTAGATCATGAATTAGTCCCTCCGCATATTGTATTGAGTGATGAAGAAAAAAATGATTTTCTTAAAAAATATAATATTGATGATCCAAAAACACAAGTACCACAAATATCCAGATTTGACCCGGTTGCAGGTGCAATATTTTTAAAACCAGGACAAATATGTAAAATTATAAGGCCAAGTAAAACAGCCATAAAAGGAATATATTATCGTTATTGTATAAATAATTAATCCTTTTATATATTATATGACCAGTCAAAGTGATATTGATGCAATTCAAAATGAAATTCAACAATTAGAAACTGATTATAGAAAAAGTATTGATAATCTTGGAAAATCAGAAAAAAATTTGGAAAATACAGAAAACACTTATAATTATTTCCTTTTTTATACAATATCAATTTCTTTAGGTACGTTATATTTAACAAGGTTTTTATATAACAAAATGATGAAAAAATAATCAACATATATAATATATGGGAGGTGATTTAGAACAAAATATACAAGCTTTAAATGATTTTTTATCTCATGAAAATAGCGTTTTGCAAGATAATATTAAGACAGATAAGGATATTAATAATATAGAAGGGGAGATAAATAGATCACATATTAATTATACTAGATTATCATCTCTAATATTTTTTTTATCAATTATTTCGATTCTATTATTTTTATACACGATTAGTTTTGATGTAATGTATCCAGTTACATTATTCATTAATTTTTTTAGTGGTATAGCTGAAAGACAATTGTTGCTGGTACTATTTGCTTTATTACCTTTAGTCGGTATTTTATATTTTGACAGGATGGGATATAGTAAACTGATTACATCAATAACCATGACGGGATTACTATATGCGGTATTTTTAAATGTATTTGGTATAAATTTAACGGGATTTCCGCTATTAACTACATTTATACTATCTTTTTATTTATTCGAATTCTAAATTATATTTATAAAATGATTTTCTGTTTATAAATATATGAGTAATGAAAGAAAAATTTACGCAAAATTTAAAAATAATGGTATTGAAGAAAATGCAAGATGGAATGTAACAAGCAATTTCAGACTTCGAAAAGCCAGAAAAATTAATGAAGAAATTATAAATAGACAATTAGAAACCTTTGGTACATTTGAAAAATTTAATAATACTGAAGGATTTGATACTGTATCTGAAGCGAGAACTGCAATTGAAGGTGTTGCCAGAGAAGTAGACGATCATGATGCAGGTCTTGAATTATCTTCGCGCAGTGCCGATAGTGAAAAGGCTAGATTATATGGGTGGACAATATTGACATTATTAACATTAACGGGTGGAATTATAATAACCAAAATGTAATAATTTTTATAAATATATTTATAATATATATATAAAATGAAAAATGAAAAATTTTATAGACCATTTTTGATTACTTTAGGTACAGCAGTTGCTTTAATTATTGTTTTTTATATTTATGATGAAAAAAATACGTCTATACAAGAAGGCTTGACCGCTGTGGATGGTTCTAATATATATTTAGAAAGTCCGATAGAAACAAACGGTTATATAGATCAAATGAACGATGATTCTTCTACTATTGAAACTAATGCAGAAACGCTGTTAACTAGTTATTCTGGTTCGTTGTCAAGTACAGATCAAAGCAACTTAACAAATATTGTTCAAAATCAAAAGAATATTCAATCCGGATTATCATCTGTCAAAACTGATTATCAAACCGTTCTAACTGGATTACAAGGCGAAGTAAATGCGTTAGTATCTTTAAGAACCGATGCGATTGAAGAAAAAGAAGATGAATATAAAACTTTAGTAAATGAAAAGCAAAATAAAAGAAGATTGGTAAAAAATAATAAATATTATGAAAATAGGTATATGGCGTTATCGAATATAATGTATAAAGTTATATTAATCTTAGTTGGATTTACTGTGCTAATGTGGATAAGTAATCGTGGTTATTTAGGTGAAAGCATTCCATCTATTATAATTCCTATTCTAATTGCTTTATCCTTATTTTACATCTTAAAATTGTATATTGACATTCAATCTAGAAACTCTTCCGATTTTGACAAGTATGATTTTCAATCAACTCCGACCGTAGATAACTTTACCACAATTAATGAGATTTCTAGTGATTTTAATAGAATAAAAAAATATAACAAAGAGTTTGATGATGAAGAGGGTAAATATTCAAAAATTGACCCATATGTTAGACCCCGTAAATAAATGTTGTTATAATATAAATGTTGTGCGATTATAAAAATATTTTAGGAGAACCGAATAAAGGACTTCATAAATATAGAATATTTAATATAGCAATTGTTGATGTATTATTAACAATTGTACTTGCTTATATAATACATTTTTTAAATCCCCAATATTCTTTTTTATTTATTTTAATGATTTTTTTTATAGCAGGAATTATTTTACATCGCTTATTTTGCGTTAGGACAACAATTGATAAGTTATTATTTTAAATAAACCACTCCCTTAAAAATAATTAAATATATATTTATTATATAATTAATTATTATGACAGCTTTAGACGATCATTATACAACATTAACCACACATAAAGCCGACAAACAAGAAGAGCTAGATAACCAAAATAAGAATAATAATATAAATAATAGAAAGGCAGAATATGAAGCAGATGAAAGCAGTAAGGTTTCAATTGCCGGTTATTATATTGGAATCGTTTATTATATATTGTGGATAATATCGTTTGCTTTTTTCATTCACGATAAAATGTACATGAGCATATGGAGCACGATTTGGATTTTTTTAATGTTATGTTTACCATATATGCTATATGTATATTTAATACCTTATTTTATACAGTTAACCGATATTATTCTTAACCGTCTTATTCCAACTAATGCATATTATGGAATAACCTCACAATAAGTTTACCATAAATAAAGATGACTTAATATTTTAGCATTATAATAACCGTTGCTTTTTCTTTTTTCTTTTTTAATCCCTTCTTTTCGGGTTTTTGTACCTGAATGTCTTGAATAGTAGTTCTGCATTCTTTTTCTTGTGTTATGATTTTTACTTTTATATAATTTTAATGGTGTTCTATCCTTATATTGTTGATAATTTTTATCCCCAAAATGGATTACTCTTATTTTACGAGTTCTTTTATTTTTGATTAACGCAGTATATTTTTTAGGAGAAGGACCCTTCTTAAATTTAATAATTTTTTCCTTCATGTAATATATAAAGATAATGTCGCCACCAATTCCAGTCGATGAAAAATTATACAATAAAACAAAAAAAAGAATATACAAAAAAATTCCTAAACACAGCGCGTATAGAAGTGGTATTGTAGTTAAATCTTATAAAAAAGCTTTTACAAAAAAACATGGTAATAAAAGTCCTTACATTGGTGAAAAAGGAAAAATGAAGGGATTAAAACGTTGGTTTAAAGAAAAATGGGTTAATCAGAGAGGAGAAATCGGTTATAAATATAAAAGTGATATATATCGTCCAAGCAAAAGAATTACTAGAAAGACCCCCAAAATACATAAGGAAATAAGTAAAAAAACGATGACAAGAAAGAGAAAGGAAAAGGCAAAAAAGGGAAGAGTAAAAAAATTTTGATTAATAATTGCTATATAAATAAAAAACTATTTTTTTATTTATAATGATGAAATTTAATGAGGGGTATTCGATATCATACTTAAATATTCAGGTTCGAGTATTTTTTCTTCATTATCATAATATTTATTATCTAATTGTTTATTATTCAAATACTCACCACAACTACCACAGTGGTCTACATTAGAATAATCTACTGCTAAATTGACATTATTCTTTATCCCCCATCTACCTAATGGTAGCGGTTTATATGTTTTATTCGCACTAATAATAACATTCTTAATATGGGTAAAGGTTATCCTAGTTGGAATCGACATTGTATTTAATTATTATAATTATCGTTGTTTGTTTATATAATCAATTTTATTTTTAATATAAATAAAAATAAAATTGATTAATATTACACCTTTGAATATTTAAAACGCCGACTTAAATTTAATTTTATAAAAATTGATTGTAATATAGTTATAATTAAAATATCTATCATGGAACATACTACCGACCAAAAGAATTGGGAACCTATTGAAGGATTACCTAAGCAAAGACGAGAAGGACCTGGAACGAAATTATCTAAAAAAAGAGCAGACCATAGAAACGCAATTCTTAAAGATTGGGGTGAAAAGCTTGAACCTCAAATAGAGCCAAAAGTTCCTATTGATTATATTAGCCCATTTGATAGAGATAAATGTGCTTATTGTTTATCGAACGATATCGGTCCTTCTGGTGATGAATTTAGACCATCTAGTCAAAGAGGAAGAATGAATATAGTTAATTGTATACCTTGTTGTGGTAGTTGTAATTCATCTAAACAAGATAAATGTGGAACAATCTTAATAAAATGGATAAAGGAAGAAAATCCTAAAAAGAGAACACAAGTTAAGGTTGAACAACAAGAAAAGATTATTAATTGGTATAAAGAAAATGAAAAGTATTTATTAATCCCACTTGATACATTTGATGATAAAAAAAATAAAACATATGGTGAGAGATTAAATGAATTAGATACAGACCTTAATAAAATGTATGAAATGTTTTCATAAGTCGGCGTTTTAAATGTTCAAATGTGTAAAAAGTTATAAATATAATTTAATATTAATTATTGTTCACAACCTATATCGATATCGGACCATCCTGAATTACCATATCGTTTATATGCTTTATCCATGGCATCATATAAATCTTGCATTCTTTTTATTTTTGCACCAAACTTGTCTTGATACCATTCCTTGAATTCAACACCAAGATCTCTTTGTTTCAAAATATTACCATCAGATACATGTATCTTTGAATCGATGAATTGTTGAATGTGATCTTCTCTAGATTTATACTTTCGTACTTCTTCATCTACTACCGTTGATCTTTCAACAAAACCTTTTGTTTTAAATATTGTTTCAACAAGCATAGACAATACTGTTTCTTTCCATAATGGGAATTTCACCTCTAATAATTCAGGATCTTTTTTAAATTGAATAGGGAAATCTTTTTTAGGAAATTCAGGGTCATTATATGGACTATGTGTAAATGTAGATTTGAATGGTGGTACAGATATTCTTCTCCAGGTACCCTTGTCTGTTGCTGCAATTTCAAACAAATTATTTGTTAATGCAACGAATGTAAATTGGGGAATAAATGTAATATGATCTTTAAATAACGCACGCGCTGTAAGGGGATCACCTCCTGTAAGCTGTTTCATAATACCAACATTTAATTTTTCATTTTTTTGGGGTTCATCAATACTTGTTAATCTTGCACCAATTAAGTCTGCAAGCTCACTTGATGCAGCACCTGCTTTTACTCGTTCCTGAGTTAAATATTGTATAGGCGTCTGGGCATAATACCCTCTTCGTTTCTTATCATTAAATACTTGTCTCATAAGTTGCATTAATGCTGATTTACCGTTAGAACCTGCTCCTAAGAATATATAGAATTGTTGGTTCACATTAATTCCTGATAATGCACTTGAAAATACCTCCCATACGTATTTACCAACTGATGTGTCAGGAAACATGATATTCCAATAATCATGAACCTCTTTTTCTAAATTTTTTTCACGATTAACTGGAAGTAAATAATCAATATCGGTACACTTGGTAATATAATCTTCCGGATATCCTCGACGAAACTCTTTTGTCGCAAGATTAATTACTCCATTAGCACAACATAGAAGATCCATATTTTTATCAACTTGTTCAAAATAATCCTTATCAAAGAATAATTCCTTACACTGGCTCATAATGTTTCTTTTTGAGGTATTGCATTTTAACTTTTTGCAAATATTAGAAGAAATAGTTACCTTATGTTGATAATCCTTCCATTCATCTTTATCATTTTCTAGTCCAGACATTATTTGTACCATCTCAACGGTTTTATCATGATATACATTATATAATTCTAAGCTAATTTCTCTGGATAATTCTACTCCTGATTCACTTTCTTCCCAACAATGTCCTACAAATTGATACCATATATTTTTGGTAAAACCTGCCAGAACAAATCGATCTTTATATAATTGATGTAATACACACGCTAAATCCCAATCAGAACCATCAGATCTAAATGACAAATCAAGAAAATGTTCGATAGAATTCTTTTTTATTTTTTCAAACTCAACCTGATTGGCGTTACGAGCCCAATAAAATACAGATCTTTCAGATAAACATTCTTTACTTGTCTTTGCTTTGAATTTCCAGTCATAAAATAAATTCTGGACTTCTTCAAATTTAAATTTATCAGATCGACTACTGAATTTCAAGTAAGTTAGAAATAGTCTGTTCTGTAGACCGTAATTATTATCGGCATTTTTTAGTGCCCATCCGACTTTTTTCCAAAGCGTATAATCTTCAGAATAGTTATCTGGTAAAATCATACAATATTCGTGCGTATTTTTTAATCTTTCATAATCGGTTGGACGCAAATTATCCATCGATAACATTCGTTCAATTATAATATCTAATGATGCTTGATTTGTAATAATAGATAAATCAGGGAATGTAAATGATGGGGCGGTACCACCAATTAAATTGCTTTGCGATATATTGTGTGATGTCAAAGATTTATCGATACTATTTACAAGTGCTGTAATATCAAATGTTGTTAGAACCTCAAATGATTTACCAGTTCCATTTGCACTTAGATTTGAGAAATTTTGAATAACATAATCCATTTTGGATTCATCCCCCTCAAAATCTATCGTCTCAGCATATGCCCATGAATTATCTGTATCCAGTTCAAATACATAACCATATGCTATCTCATAACGATCACATTCTGGTTTCTGACTCCCTAATAGTTGCCAGTTTGTATTACCACTCGCAATAGAATAATCTATTACATCCCCCCATTTCTCTTTATTTAAGATAGCAGGAAGATCTATCCAAAAATCCTTTTCTTCTATTGATTTAGCTATCTTAGATAATACCATTTCACGTAATTTTTCTTGTAAACGACGATCCAAGTTAATACCTATTACAATATGTACTCCATCTTTTGTAATTTTTTTATCTGGTACAACAACTACTTCGCTTTTTTCAAAAATATATACAGGGAATTTATCATTTATATCTAACATTTCTTTCATAGATTCCAGATATTTTTCTATTATACTTGTAATTGAATCCTTTCTAGCATCTATCCAGTTATCGTCATCACATCCCGCATATATATCTTCCCTTCTTTGAATACTCATCGGATAATGAAAATCTAAATCTATTAAAATTTGCCCATTATCGTGTTGGGCTTCTGTTAAATATTCTTTTTTACCATTAGTAAATACATATTCAACATATAATTTATGGAATTCGTTTATCTTATCGTCCGGAAGAATCCAGGACCCACCATATATATTTCTAGGATCTTTATCCTTAGGATCGCCATAATACTTAGGAATTCGAGTATGGGTTATTTTTCCATCCTTGACTTTTTTAGCTTCATACTCCCTTAGAAACGATTTTAATTTCCTTTCTACTTGGAGAGCAGATGGCGGCATATTGTTAGAATAATATATAGGTATATTTTAAAATCAATTTTTATATTTATAAGAGAGACAAATATTATATAAAAATAATATAAAAATATATTATTAATTAATTTATGTCGTCCGTTCATAGCGAAACTAATAATAAAGTGCTCTATTCCAAAGACACTCTAAAACGAATCGTTTCGGATATTAAACAAATCAAAAAAAACCCTTTAGATACAGAAGGTATATATTATGACCACGACGAAGAGAATATATTAACAGGATATGCATTAATTATTGGGTCGGTAGATACACCATATGCCTATGGAAATTATTTTTTTAAAATAAGTTATCCAACGGACTATCCACATAGTCCACCAACCGTGACATTTATTAATTGGGGCGATAATATTAGATTCAATCCAAATTTATATAGAAATGGTAAGGTTTGTTTATCGTTATTAAATACATGGAGGGGTGAAGGATGGACTTCATGTCAAACATTATCAACAGTATTATTAACATTGTGTACAATTTTAAATGAAAATCCATTACTTAACGAACCAGGTATTACTATGTCACAAGAAATAGCAGTAAACAATTATAATGAAATTATATCATTTAAAAATTTAGAATTGGCAATTTTAAAATGTAATTCTAAATTTAATGACGTAGTTCCACCAGAATTTCATACTTTTTATAATAACGTAAAAGAAAATTTTAACAAAAATAAAGAGGATATCGAAAAAACATTAAATGCGCGTGTTATAACGCATGATCAAAAGGTAATAACCGCTCATTATAATATGAATGTAAAAGTTAATTATGAAAAATTAAAACGTGATTTTAAAGAGCTATTTTAAATAAAATTGATATAAATAATTATTATAATAATTTATATATATTATGGAGTTTTGTAAGAAGTGTGATAACCTATATTACATGAAAATTAACAGTGATGAAAATGATAGTTTAATTTACTATTGTCGTAACTGTGGAAATGAAGAAACAAATTTATCAAATATTGATTTGTGTGTATCTAAAAGCAATTTTAAGCAAATATCAAATGTTGATTATGGATCAAATCCATATATTAAACTTGATCCTACTTTACCCAGAGTTAAAAATGTTAAATGTCCAAATATGAAGTGTTCTAAATATACAAGTGAAAGATCGAAGGAAGCAATGGAAACAGATGAAATTATATATATGAGATATGATGATAAAAATATGAAATATATATATTTATGTCCAACATGTGATTATTTATGGAAAAATGAATAGTTAATAAAATTGATTTAAAATTATTATTATATTTTTTATATATATATTATGGAGAATGATGATGAAAAATCAGTTGCTAATAGCGAAGGATCACAATATAGTGATGATGATGCAGAAAGTAATGCATCAATAAACGACGACAGTAGTACTTATACTGATATAAGTATTACAGAAAATGAAAACAATATGAATAATGATAATGTTTCGGAAGCAGGGTCAGTTAATATTTCGGATGACGATGACGATGACGATGACGATGACGATGATGATGAAGATTATTATGAAAAATTAAATGGATTTGCTGAAAAAACATTAGAAAAATATCATCCCGAAAGTTGTTATCATAATTATGATGAGATAGAAACCCTAGCCAAGGTTGTTCGTGATAATAATAATAAAATAATTGATCCTTTTCATAAAACATTACCAATTATGACAAAATATGAAAGAGCTAGAATTTTAGGACAAAGAGCAAAACAAATTGATAATAATGCAGCTGTTTTTGTAAATGTAGACGATAATATAATAGATAGCTATCAAATTGCACAAATGGAATTATCTGCCAAAAAAATACCATTTATTATTAAACGACCACTGCCAGGTGGATCATGTGAATATTGGAAAGTAAAAGATTTAGAAATACTGGCATTTTAATATTGATTAAAAATAATTAGTAAATATATTATTAATTATTTTTTTAACACTTCCATCTATTATTGCAATTGATACATGTTACAAAGGTTGTCATCGGTTCATCTGCCGAACGGGTTTGCATTTGATAATATGTACATTCTTTTGATTTACATCTTCTACAGGTAAATGTATCAGTAGAAGCTTCCATTCTAGTTTCATATTTACTTTTATCACGTTTCATTTTATTTTCGATTATTGATTGCCACTTACTAGAGTTCATCTCTTGATGTGTCATAAATGCAAATTCATGTGGCTTTTTACTATTTAATAAACTTGTTAATAGTTTATCCGATTTTTTTAAATTTATTACAATTGTTTTTACACGATCAATATATATTTGTGTAAAATATGGATTATCCCACTTTTTTACAATCTTTCTATTTTTTGCTTCATTAATTGAATAGTTATAAATTCCTATCTCTAAGTGTTTTGATTTTTTCTCATCAGTACATATCTTATTAATAGAAGATCGAATATTATTTCTAAAAATTTCGGGATCGGATACCTTTTGCATATTTATTATAATAAATTAGTATAATAAATATTTAAATCAATTTTTTTATATATCAATCGCAATCATCATCGCTATAATTATAACATTCAACGCTTAGCTCTGACCCTAATTCATCAAACATTTCATCTTCATCTGCGTCATCCTCCTCCTCCTCTGCGTCATCATCCTCCCAGCTTTCTTCTTCATCGTCATCATCGTCATCATCATCAACTGCTTCTTCATCTGGATCATCATCGTCATCCACTATAAAATCATCTTTTAAATAACCCTCTTTACTTTTCAGTTCGGCTGGTATATTATCAAGCTCATCTTCCTCTTCTTCATCCTGTAATGCCGTATCATTTAGATTTTCAAATCCACCAAATAATTTTTCATATATTTTATCCCATAAATCAACAGTTAGATCTATATAGTCATCGGTTGCACTCTTAGCAAATAATGCACAATTTCCAAAAAATAATTTATTATCAACTGGTGGTGGAAAATCATATTTATTTTCATTATTTGCTCTGCCTTTTTCCTTTGCAAATAAAAAGACATGATATATTTCACTATTAATTGTAACCTTCCATTTTGTTTGCTTCGTAAAGTCGTCTGGTTTTTTTAAATTACATTTTTTATACAACATTTCCTCATTAAATGTTTTACATGCCATTTGTTTTAAAGATCCATTTGTTTCAACAATTATTATATTTAAACTCATTATATAATTTGAAATAATGGTTTAAATGGTTTATAGTATAATTTATTATGAGGATATACTTGGATAAGCTATGGTTAAATATCGATTTACAAAACATAAATAGTATATTATCTTCTAGCGAAGATTTAATTTATTTATATTCAACCGATGGTATTTTTATTATTCAAAATAATAAAATTATGAAAATTGATATAAATGATGGTGAAATAAATACAATTGATGACTATATAGATGGTTATAATATTACAATTGATACTACTATTATCAAGAAATCAAGAGATTATGTTTCATGTCTTCCATGCAACCATATAAAAATAGATAAAAAAGTAAGTTATTATAACCTAAGAGATAAGTCACAACTAACATTTGTAGTTGAATGTATTGATAATGAGGTATCTGATTTTTATTTTATATTAGAAGGTTATCATGCAAAATATTCTAACGCAGATTTAAACAATCCATCAATTAGAGAAGATTTCTCTGACTTTTTAAATATAATTTATAAGAAATAAATGTGACCTTATTATATAAATGAAGGGAATAAAACAATATTTTGGGAATGGAATATTCTCTCAAATTATACAGATAATTCTGGTTCTGTTGTTTATGTCAGCTGGTATTCATGTTATGATAACTTATTTTAAAGAGAATCTACCACTACCAAATATTAAAGTAATAGAAGATAGAGTTAGATTAAGAAAACAGGTTTAAAAATAAAATAACTAATATTACAATAATTATATGGATTTAATAAAAACAATTTTATTATCTTTACTACTTATTTTTTTAATTCATACACTTTTTGAATATTTTAAAAATAACTTTACAGATAAGAAAATATATGATTATGTGAATAATCCTGGTGAGAAATATAAAAATATATATGATAAAATAAATAGTGAACCATCGGTAGAAAACAAAAATAATGAAATAAATAATGAAATAAATAATGAAAATAAAAGAGATATAATTAATAATGATACAACAAATATTGATGATTTAGATAATAATATCAATCAACCAAAAAA
>Ga0114994_10000089_pt1 | contig 47057 bp, 34 predicted proteins | sample ArcticOcean_MG_C_9_FD_87043 | JGI IMG/M metagenome (GOLD analysis project Ga0114994, IMG submission 87043) | Marine microbial communities from western Arctic Ocean - ArcticOcean_MG_CB2_152 | ecosystem: Environmental > Aquatic > Marine > Oceanic | place: Arctic Ocean: Canada Basin | collected...
CCCGGAATCAAAAACGCGCGCGCGAGCGCCGGCGTCCGCGCGGCGTCCAGGAACGGCGACGCGTGCACCTGCGTCCACGTGCGGCTGTCCGCGAACATCATCGGTTTGTCGCCACCGAGGCGCAGGTCCACGGCGACGTCGCACTCGGAGGGAGCCAGGTAGACATTTTCCTCGCCGCGGTTCGCGCCGTTAAAATTGGACACGTTGCGCGCCGCCGTCGCGAGCGGGTCCACATCATATGCATACGCCCGGGGCAGCTGGCCGTCGAAGTCCGAGCGCACGAAGCCCAGGCGCGCGGTCGCCGGCAATAAAAAAGTGCCGGGGAAGCGGTGCCACTCGCCGCCCACGCAAATCGTGGTGTTCTCCAGCTTTGCCGCCACGGCCGCGGCCGCGCGCCACGCCGTCATCTGGCCGTGGTCGTAGTAGACAGCGAGGGCGGCGATGCGCGCAAAACCTAGACATGCTGCGTCGACGAGTGTTATGTACGCGATGCCATTTTTTGTCGTCGCGGGCCGTAAGAATTTGGCAAATAAAGCGCCCGCTGCCTCCGCCAGGGCATCTAGAGAGACCGCCGCGCCGACGTACAGTGAAGGAAACGCAGGAAAGAGGAAGCGCTCCTCCTTGTGGGGCCTCAACAACAAAACGGCGATCCACAGCACCGCAGGTGCCGCGTGTTTAAGTGCACTAGATGCCGGCCGGCGCGGGTCGCGCGCCAAGGCATGTCGTAAAAGTAATGTCAGTGGTAGGGCGAGCACCAGGACGACCGCGACCCCCGCGTTCAGCCCCAGGTTCTTGGCGTAGTAGGTCCAGGGCGCTACGCCATACAGCTCGTCGCCGCCTGCCTCGACGTTGTACGCCAGAACGTTCCAGAGCGGGCTCGTCATACGGCCGTAGGCTCTTATGTCAAACAAAGCGCACGGCAGGCCGACCATGAGCCCACACACAACGCCGAGCAAGAGCACATATGCGAAGCCCCGCGCGATGCCCCGCGTGCCGCATTCAGTGTGCACGACATCCAGAGCCAAGGGCACGAACAGCAAAGCCACGAAGGGCCAACCGGGCCACAGCGTCGCGAGCACGGCTAAAAAAACGGCGCCCCGGTTCCAGTTTTGGAGCCAGCAGCCCTGAGCGAACATAGCGAGCATGGCGCATGTGGCGGACGGGACCAGCGCCGGCGCGGCGGCCGCGTGGCCCGCGCTGCAGACCAACAAACCGAGCAGGGCCCAGGCGGCCCGTGGCCTGAACCGCACGTGGACGCCCCGGACTAAGCAAACCTCCGCGAGCGCGAAGGGCAGCGCGACGGCCGCGAGGCGCACGACCAGGAACGCGTGCTCGCCGACGAGCCGCGCCAAGGCCGCGTAGGGCACCACGTAGGCCCAGCTTCGTAACGCGAAAGCCGGGGCGTACTCCCAGGTCTGGAGCGGCCGCCGGTGGGCGTTGCTCCCGGCGAGCAATTGTACGGCCTCCCAGTAATTGTACGTCTCGTCGCAGTCGGCGACGCCGGCGATGTAGGCGTTGAAGAGGCGGAGCGGAATGAGCGTGACGAGGGCTATCAGCAAGGGCCGCGGGCCATTTTGCGCCATGAGTTATGACTGGGCGACGCGCGTCGCTGCTGCTGTAGAGGGTAGGCTGCTCTCTTTGGCTGCTTGAGTTATGGCCCTTGCTGGCGGTCCTTGCTGCAGCACGCGTTGCTGGCAATTTAAACGGTTACAAAAACGAAGCGTGGCGTCTCGCGAGCAGTTTGCGAGCCGCGAGGCGTCAGAGGACTGGCTTTTTGACCTGCGTGCGGGTATTAGCCAATATACTGAGGCGTCGGCACTGCGCGTTGCCGCATCGCTGCACTACTGTCGGTCTTGAGTTACCGATAATCGCATAACTGCGACGCGCGAGCGTTGTTCATTTATTACAGCGCCCGCTGTAGCGCTGGGCTGGAGGCTGCCATATGGCTGCAGCGCTCCTGCGGCTCGTCGGCTGGGCCGCAATCGTCGCGAGTTATGCGAACGAGGACACCATACACCTTCGCGGCGGTTTGCAAATGCCCGCGTCAGGTCTCGGCACGTGCTGTCGCAAAACTGCACGCGGTCAGCCCATCATCGAGGCGACGAAGGAATACCTACGCTTGGGCGGCCGACTCATCGACACTGCAATGGCCTACCGCAACCACGAAGAAATTGGAGAAGCCGTGCGCGCGTCGGGCATCAACCGCGAAGACATCTGGATCACATCCAAGCTCGCGACTGTGTAGAGATCAGATTCCAAGACGCCCCACGCCATCGACGCGACGTTGTTGATGTCCACACAGGCTCGCTAGTGGCTCGGTGAATTCTTACGCCAAAGGCCTCGCGGCCATCGACAACATTTTGGAGGATATCGGAACGCCATACTTGGATCTGGTCTTGTTTCATTCGCCAAAGATGGGGAAATCCGCCGCAATTGCCGTCTGGAAGGCGCTAATTAATGCAAAGAAATCTGGTAAGGTGCGAGCGATAGGCGTCAGCAACTTCAACGAGGGCGAGATCAACGACCTCGAGGAAGCCACGACCGAATCACCGGAAGTGAACCAGATCCAGTACCACCCCTGGTCGTCTCCGGCGTGGCACCGCGCGGTCGCGACGTGGGCCGATAAGGGTATCGTCACGACGGCGTACAACTCGCTGGGAGGGGCAAGATTTTCTACCTCGGACCTCGTCGGGAGTACTATAGCGAGCATTGCAAAAAAACGAGGCATCACGGTCAATTCGGTTCTACTAGCTTGGGCGAGGCATAAGGGCGCCGCCGTCATTCCTGGCAGCTCGACCCCGGACCACATCGCGGAGAACCTCCGCGCCTCCGACACGCTGACACCGAGCGAAGTGTTGTCCATTGACGCGTCGGCGGCGCCGACAGGCTGGTGGAATCCGAAAGGTCCAAACAAATATGGAGACAACGAGGCGCGGGAGCCCTGGCACGACGCCGCGACGAAGCCTGCGAAGCGGCAGGGCGGTGGGCGACGGCATCACCGCATGGAGCATCGGAGGCTTTCTTCGCCTGATTAATATTATGCTAAGCTTACTCAAATACTGCCCACAAGGGGGCGTCAAATGCGTTCCCCGTATTGCGTTCCGTCGACATGGCGAACATCGCCAAGCTAAGCATGGACCATCTGATTACGACGCCGCGCGGCGCAATATCATCCGGCTGAGGATGACACTTCCGCCGAGAAACGCGCGCGGCGCGATGAAACGCCCAGGCGAGACGGTGGTGGATGTACCTCGAGATGAGTTCATTCGCCTCCGCGTCGAACGTGATGGGTGTCGCGTTCCCCCCAAATTCATCTTCGTCAGAGACACCCTCTCCACCGAAAATCTCATTGGGCCCGACGACAGGCTCTCCGTACGGTAACGCAGCGCGTAGCGCGGCCGCCGCGTCGGTGCCCTGGAATGGGCGTAGGTAGCAGGCGGGCCCTCGCTCCTTCGACGACTGTTCCAGAAGCGCGACGACTGCGCGCGCGACGTCGGAGAACGTGAGTGGGCCACCGATCGCCGCGACTGAAATCTCTGCCAGGGGAACCTCCACTAATTCGTCACTGTCGTCTTTTTCATGCGTCGTCATCTCACGCACTTCGCGGTGGTCCGTGTCGTGCAGGTGGAACGCCCTCGCTAACTTCACGAGCTCACGAATCCATTCTCGGACATTGGCATCAACGAGGATATGCACCAATTCGTCCCAGAAGCTCACGCCCGCCCGCCGCGCTGCCGACTCGAGCAAGCTCCGCCCAACGCGTTCCAAGCGCTGCTCGTCGCTCATGCCTTTGCGCAACGTGAGCCGGCGCGACGGGGAGAACGTGAGCAATTTCTCCATTTCCGCCCCTCGGAAGTCCGCCCAGTCGAGGCGGTAGTCGTCCCCCTCCCAGCTGTCTCCGGCGCGCCTACTCGCCGCGTGGACGGCTTCGAGCTCGCGCATGGGCTCCAGGGACGTCACAAGAGAGCTAAACCGGGTGTGTGGCCGATAGTGGACGAGCCACAGGACGCAGCGCCTGCCGCAAGACGGGCAATTAGAACCGACCGCACCGCAGCGCGGCTAGTCGAGGTCATCCGCACCAGCCGCCCGCTCGTCCTCGTCCGACGAGTAGTCGTCGAATTGATCTCGCACGGTCTGCTCACGCCTAAGCCGATACGCAAAGCTTTCGTCGTCGATGGCGTTGTCCTCGTCGGCGCCCCTCTCAAAGAACTGGTCCAAGTCGAGAGTCCCGGTTCGCAGCATGCCTAGGATGTCCCGGCCGTAGCGCTTGTGGAACTCGCCGCCCATGCTGCGAGCATCGGGTAGGATGGAAAAGAGCTTGTAGTCGAGGTCTTCGAGCGCGCGGAGCACGACGTGCTCGGTGAGCCCGTCGTGGCCGCGCGGTTCGATGAAGCGCGTCCGCAATGTGTGTTCCCACGCGAACTGAACGCCGTTGTCGAGCGCCCCGCTTTGCAGGAAGCGATTCAACGAATCGTCGCCGTCCGAATCGTCGCCGTCCGAATCGTCGCCGTCCCAGGGCTCGCCGTCCGAAAAATCCCGAGGCTTGTTGCCAGAATTCTCCTGGATGCTCTCGTCGAACTCGGAGTCGGCGTCCGATTCCGAGTCAGAGAGCGCCGCCGCGCACGACGCGTGCACCACATCTCGTAGCCTCACCAGGCGGGCGTCCGACTCGGCGGCAGCCTGCAACAGCGGCGTGGACTTGCCGTGCGCCTTTGCAACCACGGTGGAGATAAACGCCACAACCGCGGAGCACGCCGCGTTGAGCGCGCCCGGCGCCAGGTGGGGCGCGCCCGCGCGGCAGGCGACAAAGCGCATCGACCGGTAAATGGCGGACTGTGGTGTTGAGCCGTCGAGAGGCGCGGCCTCGCACCAGAGCGTCGGTCGGCGGCGCCATGCGACCGTGGGGGCCGCGCACGCCTCGGGCGAGTCTACGGCGGCGTCGACGTAGAGCGGCGTCGCCAAGGTCTGCGGCGCGACGCGGCCGCAGAGAGCGGTGCACGCGCATGCGGTAGTCTGCGGTCGGCACGTGCCCGTGACGCGGTCTGCCCCCAACAGTTGAATCGCGTCCTCGACGTCTCGCGACCAGACGCAAGCGGAACTGCGATTGTTGATGGCTACCTGCTGGGCCGCGCAGAGAATCTCCTTCGCAAAGTTCTCCGCGGCGATCCGCAGCACCGTGGCCGCGCGCTCCGTGATGCGCGGACGCAGGAAGGAGTCGACCACGCGTCGGGCGTCCGGCGACATCATCCGCGCCAGCGGCGCGGACCACGACAGCACTCCACACACGCCCGCCAGCATGGCGTCGAACGGGACGGCCGCGAACGCCAAGCGCGGCGGGTAATTTAGAGCCCGGACATCAAGGCCGGGAGCTCTGGTAAGTTGGGCTACTCGTGCGTTTTTCAATTGCATCTTGAGCAGCGCATTTAGCGCATTAGCCGGCGGTTCTTCGCTGCTGTCGCTGTCGTCTTCCATTTTGTTATTGTTATGGTGATTATGTCCCTTGGTGTGCAGCGCCTCCAACGAATTAGGCGTGGCGCGCGGCGGTTGCAGCGTGTTGCATGCTACTGTCGTGAGTCTTACGAGCTCTTGAGAGCGCGCTACGGTGGCTCGGAGCAGAGTAATTGCTCCGTGTGTCGAGCCACAAAAAAAGTTGATATCGAGACCAAAACGGGTTTTGGGCGGGGTCGGCGCGCGCCCGACGGCGCCTGGAATCACCGGTTACGCACAGAGACATTTTACTCATGTCAAAAACACGGACGAAGATGAATCCTCGCCAGGCGCGGGCGGCGCGGGCGGTGCGGGCGGCGCTTCAGGCGCCGGCGCCGGCGCTTCAGGCGACGGCGCGGGCGCCGGCGGCATGCTCATCGCCCCCTCGACGGAATCCAGGAACTCCGCGACCGACGCGTCCGAGAAGTCCTGGATCTGCCCCTCGCGGTGCATGCGCTCGAGCATCGGCCGCAGGTCCCGCTCGATGCTTTTGCGATTCGAGTCCGACAACGCGTTCTTCCCCGTGACCCGCATCGCCTTCGCGAGCCACGCCAACGCGACCTCGCCCCGATCCTTCCTAATGTTATAGATCGGCACGCCGGCGTCCGAGATGCCTTTCTCGAACGCCTTTTCGAGGTGCTGCAGCGCCTTGTCCACATTCTTGGCCACGCCCTCCCGGCCGCGGAGGTAGTACAGCCCCAGGCGGTAGTTCGCAATAGTATGCTCCGGGTTCGCGTCGACGACTTTCCGCAGCAGGCAGGCCCGGTCCTTGAGCTCGAGCTGGTCCGCGCGGCACTTCGGACAGAACCCGCCGCGCCACCGCGGCTTGCACGTTTCACACGAAGCAAACCCACACGCGAAGCACAGCACGTGCGCGCCGCCGTCCTCGGCGCGCTCCAGACACAGCGGGCAGGGGTCCGCGCTGCCGCACACGGTCCTATGCCGCGGCCAGTGCCTCCGCTGGCAGTCTCTCGAACAATACCGCGCGAAGACGTCCCCTTTACTACATCGACTGCAGCGGAACATCGTTTCTTTCTCTTCCCCGCACACCGTGCACGCCAGGGGGCTGCCCCGCCACTGCGTGACGGTCTCCTCCATCGTCGCTGCTCGCACCAATGGCGGGCGTGGTGTCGACGGCGTCTGGGCTGCCGCAATTCCAAACTTGTGCCAAACCGGCGCGAGCGTGCGGGGCCCAGACATGAGTGAATCGGCGAAGCGCGGTGTCTTCCCTTCGCCCACGAGTCCTAGCACCGTCACAAAAGAGGCGAGTAAAGAAGCTTAGTCCGGCGGCGCCGCGGCCGTGGACTCCGCCGCATGGACCTTGTGCGTGTACGCGTGCAGGGCCCGGTAGACGGTCTTGAAGTCGTGGTGGTCCTTGACCGCGTGCACGCTGACGGGCCGCGGGCAGAAGCGCGCCTCCGCCGTATACACTTTGGCGAGTTCGTGGCGCGTCCACTGCGCCACGGGCGCGCCGGCGATGTTCTGGAAGCAGGGCTGGCAGTCCACGAGCGCGATCTTGTGGAGATGGGCGCACAACCCGACGGTGGCGTCCTCGGGCTTGTTGATGCAGTGCTTCTTTATGGAGCGATCGCACGGGATGGAGCCCACGCGACTGACACAATCTTCGGAGACGAGTTGGGTTAACGCGTCATGACTGAACCCTTCTAGGCCGCCGTGGACGTAGGTGATGGTCGACTGCTCTGACGTTTTTCGAACTGGATAGTACTCCTTCACCAGGTCCCGCCAGCCCTGTCTCTGAAACAGCTTGTCCTTGGAGCGGGCGTGAACGCGGTACATGGCCCAGTCATCGGGGTTATTCGACTTTTGTGGTAATTCACCGGCGTCGCCGAAGTAGAGGTTTGTTTCTTTTAGTACGCGCACCTGGAAGAAGGACAAAAAACGGTAGAGGTTGTGCGGCTCTAACACGGTGTCCGTGTCCAGTTTCACGTACCACTTTTTGTGCGGTAGGAGCCGTAGTAGCCCTTTGAGCAAAGCGGAGAACTTGTCGAAGTTGTTGAGGACCGCGGTCTCCTCATTTGAAGAATCAATCTTATTGTAGGTCGGGTAGTAGCACTCGAAGAGGAGTTTCGGAAGGTCCGGTCGACCCACTTCCAGCGCCGCGGGCGGTTCTATAATTTCGCCCTGGACGCAGTCGACCAATAGCAAAATTTCTAGACCGGCGCCGGCGTCGGCCATCCACGAGTGCCGCGCCGCCGTTAAGAGGGGCACGTCCGACTTATACGTCGACGTTAACGATCGCATCATGTAGCCGATGCCCACGTCGTTCGGTCGCGTGTGGTTTTGTGCGGGGCCGCTTCGCTTGCTCTTTCGCCACGCCGCCTTGCCCAAGGTCGGCGGCTTGCGGCTCGTGAGGCGGTCGCAGGAAAACTGCGGGCCCGGCGTGTCATCAACTAAATCGCGGAAGGGGATCAGGCCCGTGCTGCGGTAGGTGTCGACCTCCTGCGGGGCGCGCAGGTCGAAGACCTCGTCCCCATAGACGAGTAAAGGGAGCAGGAGGCGCAGCATGGCCTCGCAGCGATGGCGTCGCGGCAAGACCGCACTGCTGCGCGAGCTCTGCGTGCTGTATGGGCTGCCCGGCTGGCTCTATGCCGCGTGCGGGCTGCATTTTGCAAGGCTTGACGGGTTTTCGGGGGTGTCGGGGAACGGGGTCCGTACTAGTGGGCCTAGTCACAATGAGCAGTGACGCACACGCGTAAAATATGGTCATCGAATTTAGTGCCCCCTTAGACTCCGCCGCCGGCCCGGGCTCCGGGAGGGCGCGGGCGACGGCGCGTACGTCGGCGGGTAGGAGATGTGCCCAAACACAAAGGTCACGGGGCAGTTCAGGCCGTCGTTGGCGTTCGTCTCGGCGCTGTCGCCCATCCAGGTCAGGGTGGCCGCCGGTGCGCTATCGCAGAACGCGTGGGCGTCCGTGTCCGTCCCCGTGTTCCAGCAGGAAGAAGGCACGACCAGGGGCGTTTGGAGCTCGAACATGCCGAAGCCGTCGTTGGACGTGAAGAAGAAGCGCTGTTCTGTGGGTCCAACAAAAGAGTAGCCGGCCCCGTAGCCGGAGTCGCCGTTGGGCTCCTCGTCGTCCGCTTTCCCTCGCCAGTCGACGTCGGACGCGATGACCGCGTAGGCAATAGGGAACTTCGTGATGGAATCGATCTTCACAATTAACACTTCATGCTGTTCTCCTAGTCCAAATAAGTACGTGCCTTCGGTTGCATCGTCGTCCACGTAGGTGGAGGACATCCCGTATCGGTCGGCGTCGTCTTCGTTGACGGGCACGAAGTCCAGGACCTGGCCCTCGTACACACTTTTGGAGATGCATAGATTGGACGTCTCCTCGAACCGTGGCGTACCCGCGATGTCCTCCACGAAGTAGATGCCGCAGTTCGTTTCGTCCTTGCCGGGGCTCCGGGCGTAGTAGTACGTGTCCTCGATGACGCAGCCGGCGTTGGGCGTGTCGTACACTAAACTTCCAATGTCCACCCTGCTCTTTTTACTGAACCAACTGAGATTGCCCCCAAAAGAACCGATCGCGTAGTTCGTCGCATCCGAACGCTCCCACATGCCCACCGCATTCACATGCCCGTCGAAGTAGTCGATTTCATAAATCTGCTCGTACTCGCCCGTTTGGAAGTTCCACTCCCTTAGCGTGTACTGGGTGGCCCCGTCGTGCTTCAGCACTTGCAGCGGAGCCGCCTTGTTCGGGACGCAGTCCACGGCGTCCACGAGGAAGGGCACCATGGTCGGTGCGAAGGACGGTTGGTCCGTGGGTCTCGTGGAGGGCTCAAATGTCTCGGCACTGGACGGTTGGAGCGACGGTGTTAGACTTGGTTCGTAGGTCTCGCGGAAGCTCGGTTCTACAGAAGGTGTTGAGGAGGGTCGCGCGGACGGCTTCGGCGCGGGCGCGTCCGAAGGTTGGAGGGACGGCTCGTAGGTCGGTTCCAAGGTCGGTTCAAAGGTGGGGTCCACCGTCGGCGCGTAGCTCGGCGAGACCGTCGGGTGGACCGTCGGGCTCATGGTCGGCTCGTACGTGGGCTCCAGCGTGGGTTCAAAGGTCGGGTCGACCGTCGGCGCGTAGCTCGGCGAGACCGTCGGGTGGACCGTCGGGCTCATGGTCGGCTCGTACGTGGGCTCGAGCGTGGGCTCGAAGGTCGGGTCCACCGACGGCGCGTAGGAGGGCTCCGGCGACGGCCCGGGTGACGGTGCCGCGGTCGGGGCCGGAATGGGTGCCACCGTCGGCTCGTACGTGGGCTCCAGCGTGGGCTCAAAGGTCGGGTCGACCGTCGGCGCGTAGCTCGGCGAGACCGTCGGGTGGACCGTCGGGCTCAGTGTCGGCTCGTACGTGGGCTCCAGCGTGGGTTCAAAGGTCGGGTCGACCGTCGGCGCGTAGCTCGGCGGGAGCGTCGGCGCGGGAATGGGTTTCGGGGACGGTGCAAACGTCGGCCGCGGCGTCGGCTCAAAGGTCTGATCGAACGTCGGGCCGTAGGATGGAGATGTAGTAGTCGGTTGCGCCGAAGGCGCGGCGGTCGTCGGTACTGAAGTGGGACTCTCCGTCCCCAGGACGCCAAAGGGGCAATTCAAACCGTCGTTCGACGACGACTCCTCCGAGGCGGCCTCGTAGCGCACCACGGGTGTGGACGAGGTGCACTTGGCGTGGCCCGACGTGGCGGTGCCCGCGTTCCAGCAAGCCGAGTCCACGGCGAACTCCAAATCGAGTTGGAAGGTGCCGACGCCCGCGTTCGAGGAGAAGAACACGCTCGTGGACGACTCCTCGTTCTTGAACATGTAGGCCGCGCCGAAGCCGCCCGACGGGCCCGAAGTACCACTACCCCACTCCACGCTCGCGTCGAGCACGGCATACGCGTCCGGGTGCCCGTCGGTATCCAGGCGGATAACAATGACCTCAAAGGCCGCCCCCAGCCCCAGTAAATACGCGCCGCTGCTCCCGTCAATGATGTAGTCCACGCCGTCGTTTTCGTCGACGGACGCGAAGTCCAAAACGGCGTCTTCGAAGAGCGTCGCGGAGAACGCGAGCAAGGACGAGGTCTCGTAGACCGGGGCGTCCGTGTCGATATTTGTGACGAACTGGATCGTCTCGCCCCCGTTCCTTCCGAGGTTCTTGCTGTAGTAGTAGGTCGAACCGACGATGACGCCCGCATTCGGCGACGAGTATTCGAGTTCACCGTCGAAGCACACTTTCTGGTCCTCGTCGAAGCGGCACAGCTCGCCCCCGAACGACGCGAAGAAGAACACAGCGCCGTCGTCGTCCTCGAAAACGCCGGCGGCGTTGATGTGGCCGTCGAACCAGTTCACCTTGAACACCTTCTCCCACTCGCCGCCCTGCAAGCGGCGCAGCGTGTAGTCTTCCTGGTCCCCGTACTTCAAAATCTGGAGGGGGACACCGCTTAAAGTATCGCAGTCTTGTGGTAGGATGTCCGTGTTGGCCCAGGCCGCGGCGCCCCGCGCGAGCAGCGCGGCGGCTACGTAGGACCGTAGCATCATCGCGTCCCGGCTGCCCTACCTTGCGTCGGGGCTCATGGTGCTCGGCGCGGCTCCGTTGTAAGCTGTAGCGGTTCGGTCAAAAAACTTGACCGCGGCGCCGTTGGGGGGAATAATGTTGAGCGCGCCGGCTTCACGCACCAGTGTGCTACCTTCCCCTGGTCCGTCGGTACTTTGTCTAAGTGGGCTGCGCGGGTGCTTGAGCGCCTGGCTTTTTGCCGCGCGAGCGCGCTACACGCAGCGGAAAGCTCCTTTATTGGGGATGCGGTGGGTGGCTAATGGAGATTGCCGATGGTTCCTTAACCGAGTGATGATCCTCAACTACAGAAAACGGTTTTAGTGGGATTTAAATGCTAGTATAGAAATGGCTCAACTCTCTCAACCGATTTGTCGGTACGCCAAATTTGGCTGCCATTTTGGCCGCTGGCAGCGCGCGTTTGAAATTTCTGTCGCAGCAGCCTCCCAAGACACACACTGCTCGCATCTCGCCGTTAGAGCCGAGGCAGCGCTGTCCTCGTCGCGCAAACCGCTGTTGCGCTAGATTGAAACCAGCAGCCGTTTTCTGCCGCGCGCGGGCGCAGTGCTCCCACTCTTCCTCTCAGAGGGCCGCCGCAGCCCTATTGGCCGCGGCAAGCAAGCTTTTGGCCATACCGCACGCACAGATTTCAAATCTCGGACGATAACTGATGTCGTCGCAAGACGATAGGAGCATCAGCTCCGACGACGCCCCGCTGGTCACCCAGGACAGCCTCCCCCTAGAACCGACGAAGCTGCGCGACGTCTGTCGCTGCAAGAACAGTAAGTGCCTGAAGCGCTACTGCGTCTGCTTCGAGCGCGGCGACGCGTGCCGCGAAAGCTGCGAGTGCGTCAACTGCGAGAACACGAAGGACTCGGCGACGGCGCGCCTCGCGCGGCAATCGGCCGTCTCGCGGAAGCGCAAGGTCGCGGACGGCGGCTGCACCTGCAAGAAGAGCCGGTGTTTGAAACGGTACTGCGACTGTTATAGGGCAGGTATCAAGTGCGTCGCGGAGTGCAAGTGCGTGGACTGCCAGAACGGCCGGCCAGCGGGCGCGCCCGTCGTCGAGAGACCATCACAGAAGCCGCAGGCCGCCGCGCCGCCCTCGCCGCACCCGCTGAGACGGGCAATGACCGCGCCGCCCGCGCCGACGCCGAACAAGGTCGAGGCCATCGAGGCGCTCAAGGCGCTGTTCGCGGCGACGCCCGCGCCGGCGGAGCGCTTCGTGGCCACGTCGCCGCGGCCGGGCTCGCCCTTCTTGGCGATCGGGGCGCCCGGCGTGACGGTCGTGGGCCCGGCGCCGCTGACGGACCTGAAGCGGTGCGCCACCGCCGTGACCGAGGAGCGGGACTCGCCCAAGTCCGTGCTCGCGGACCTGGCCGCGACGCGGTTCTGCCACTTCGTCAACGACGCGCCCATGGGCGTCGTCCTCGAGGCCGTGGACCAGCACGTCGTCGTCAAGAGCGTCACCCCGGACGGTGCGGACGCGGCGTCCTTCCTTTCACGTGGCGCGTCGACGGCGTGGCGTCGCGTCGCCGCCGAGACTCACGTGGCGCGTGGATGGCGTTGAGACGAAGACCGCTAGACTCACGCTTCGCGAACGCAGGCGCCGCGGCGGCGCGCTTCGGCGTGAAGGTCGGCGAGCGCGTCTGGCGCGTGAACGGCCGCGCGGTCGGCGATGCGCTCGACTTCCCGAGCGTCATCGACCTGTGCCGGAAGCGCCCCGTGGCGCTCGACCTCGTGGACGCCGAGGCCTAGCCGCCCCCGCACGCGCGCCCCTCGCACGCGAGTCTAACACCGGCAAAATATGTACACTGCGAATTAGGCTATGACTCGTAGAGCTCCCGGCGCACGACGCCCACGAAGGGCAGCGACCGGAGCTTCCCTCCCCAGTCCATGCCGTAGCCCACGACGAACTCGTCGGGGCAGGCCGCTCCGGCGTAGTCCGGTTGCACATCCGCCTGGCGCTGCGAGGCCTTGTCCAACAACACGCAGGTCCGCACGGACGCCACGTTCCGCTGGGTCACGAGGAGCTTGAGGGAGGCCAGGGTCTGGCCCGAGTCGCAGATCTCGTCCACCAATAACACGTGCTTGCCCGTGAGGGCCGTGTCCGCGTCTTTTCTTGTCCGCACGTTGCCCGAGCTCACGGTGCCGAGTCCATAGGACGACGCGGAAATGAAGTCCAACGAATGGGGCGTGTCGATCTTCCTGCTTAGATCGGCGAGGAACATGAAGACGCCGTCCATGATGCCCACGATGACCACGTCCTCCTCCCGCCCGGCGTAGTCGCGACTGATCTGCGCGGCGAGGGACACGACCATTTTTTCGATGTCGCTCTCCGAGAAGAGCGCGTCCGCCTTGATCAACTCGCTGGCCCAGTGGTCGGCCGGGCGCATCGGCTTCGGCGTGATCGCGGTGGGTTCTTTTAATTTCGCGAGGCGGTCGGTTTCGCACGCCGCGACGCCGGCGCCCGCCAGTGCGGCGGCCGCGGGCACGGCGAAGCGCCGCGCGTGGGTGACGAGCAGGCGCACGGCCATTGTTGTGGTGCCGCCAATTTATTTTTTTTAATTGCCGAGGGGCCCAGGCGTGCCGCTGGTGCAACCGCGCTTGCCGAGAGGCCCAGGCCAGGCCAGGTGCTCAAGCAATACCCGCACGGTTGATCGGCCTGAGACCAGCGACAACTCCAATGCCCTGCCACCACCTCCCACACACTCCCCACCTCTAGTCGGAGCTATAGAAGACTTTTTTGCGGAGACATCCCGACCTCGCAACGCGCTGCCCTCGCACTGCGCCCTGGGACCTAGACGGTAACAGTGGTACTAGCTCGACGCCAAAGCAACGCCTCGTCCAGAGGACAAGAGGCAGCCGGTAAGCCGCGGACGCACCGAGGCAGCCCAGCAAAGGACCATGGCAAGCGCCATAGGAGCATTTGGGCGCTTCGCGTCGGCCAAAGGCAAGCCGGACCTCATCGAGCTGCTCCCGGCCACGGAAGGAGCGCCCATCGAGATCGACCTCAGTGCGGCGAACTCGTCGCGGGCGCTCGATGACGAAGATGCCGAGGTCCTCGCGGAGGGACTGAGAGACGCGGGCCTCTGGATCGAGAAGGTGGCGCTGCCGCACCACGCGATCGGCGACGCCGGCGCGGCGTCGCTCGCCAAACTCCTGACCACGGCCAAGGTGCTGGATCTGACCGCTAATAGAATTGGCGCGCAAGGGGCTTCCGTGATAGCGGCGGCCATGGGCGGCGTCACCAGTTTGCGACTCGGCTGGAACCCCTTGTGTCGGAAGGGCGGCGAGGCCATCGCCGGCGCGATGGCCCAGCCGGGCTGCCCCCTCCGGGAGCTGGACTTGAGCCACTGCGACATCGACGCGGCGGGCCTCATTGCAATATGTGCGTGCTTGCGGCACGAGGCGACGGCGCCGCCGTTGGAAGTGCTCGACCTGGGCGGCAACAAGCTGTTTGCGGAGGAGCACGAGGACGTCGCCAAGCAGGTCTCGACGTGCGTGGGCCTGAACAAGACGCTGAAAATCCTAAGGCTGCGCAACCTGCGCTTCGACGACGCGTGCGCGGGCTACATCGCCGACGCGATTCGCGTGAACAAGTCGCTCGAGGAGGTGGACCTCAGCGCGAACCGGATCTGCGCGGCCGGCGCCGCGGCTTTAGCTGGGGCTCTTTACGACGCCTGCTTCACGGCGCGCATGAAACAACAAGAACCGTGTCCGCCGCTCAAAATTTTAGACCTGTCCAGGAACGTGGTGGGCGACGGCGGCGCCGCGGCGCTGGCCGAGATGGTCGCCGCCGACCCCTCCTTAACGGACCTGCGGGTCTGCAACAACGGGATCCGGGACGAGGGCCTGGCCGCTTTAGCGACGGCGTGCCTCGAGAAGACGCACCTGGAGCATTTGGGCATGTGGGGCAATACCTTCGGGCCCAAGGCCTGCGCCGCCATCGACCACCTGGACAACGGGGACCACGACGCCTTCGTGGCCCTGGACGCGCGCACGTACTGCGTGGACGGCAAGCTCAAGGCGTCGCGGGCGAATAAGTAGCTAGATAGTTAGGCACGTTCGACACGTCCCCAAAAGCCCGCCTCCCAAAGGCCGAGCGTCCCATCAGGTGCCGCCGGCCGAATTCGGAAAAGCGGCCCAGTATCAACGGCGGCCGCGGCGAGTTGTGCGAGCCAGGAAAGAGGATCAGCTCGGCGTGGCGCGTCGCCGCGTGTAATGTCACAGCGTTCGCGGGCGGCACCAAATCGTCGGTCGACGCCCCGGCATACAAGACCGGCGTGGTCCGTAATGCGCGGCACGCGTCCTCCGGACAATGCGTTCGTGGGTCCCAGCCCGCCACCTTCTTCACTTCGGCGAAGGCCGCGGCCAGCACCCGCCGTCGAAACGCGCGGGGCAAACTCGGCGCCAGCCGGGCGAAGAGCCCCTCACAACATTCGGCGAGGTCCGCGAAGGCCGAGTCCGCGATGACGCCGCTTACTTTCACATTCTTCTCGGCCTCGCGCGTGTACCCTAAACAGGCCACGGCGCCCGCGGACCGCCCCCACAGCAGGATGTGCTGGATCTTGGCCTCCGTTCGTAACCAGTCCACGCAGGCCGCCACGTCCGCGATTTCGTACTCGCCCCCTAGTGACCCGACGTCGCCGTCGCTGCGGCCCTGGGCCGTCGTGTCCACCGCGAGGAGCGAGGCCCCGATCGCGCAGGCGACACTGAGCGGTGCGTCCGAAGCTTCCGCTCTCGAAGACCCCGCGCCGTGCACGTAGACGATGCAGGGCCGCGGTTCCAAGTACGTCGCGCCGGTCTTGGGCCAGGTTTTTGCTGTGGACCAGAACGACGCGTGCAGCCGGAGGCCGCGCCGGTTCGTGAGGACGACGTCTTCGCGCGTGACCACCAGGCCTTCGCGGCCGCACCGCGGCGGGCCCAGCGCGTCGCGCCCGTACGCGCGCCGCGGGGGCCGCGCCAGCGCCTTGACCGCTAAATCGGCGAAGTGGCTTTCTATCAAACTCGGCGCGAGGCTGCACATCATCGATGACAGGTAGCTCTCCCCGCCTTCCTCTGTGTGTGCATCTAGGCCGGCGACGCTCAGGCAGGCGCCCATCTCTTAGCCTCGGACGTGCGCGCGGCGCAGAACCGCTGTGCCCCCAAGCTACGGGTGCTCTCTCGGCCCGCGGCGTACGCGCGACACCGGGGCGCGTCGCAGCGAATACGTATGAGATTCCGATGAGTTCGGGGGCTGCGTCGCGGGGTACTCCAGCAACGATTTTTGTGGCGTGCGTGCGGGTTCTTACACGCGCATGGGGGCCTTGTTGTTTAGGGTTTATTCTATCACCTGTCCTATCTATCCGACACGTGTAACTCGACCTTTCACTGCTCGGCTTTCGCACGGGTTTTTTTGCCTTGATCGACGGCCTGTTTCGCCCGCTGCCCGCTCGCTGCTTCGTCGTGGGCGCACATTTGCTAGAAGCAGCAGGCGTTAGGACGCCTCGCCAGCCAGAGCACAACTTTTCAGGGCCCACTTCTACCACAACCTATCCCAGCAGCATGGAGGCTGAGCCCACCGACCTCGCCGTCGAAGGCATGGACGAGCCCGCAGCTGACGCCGCCGTCGCGGCGGAGCTCGGTGTCGAAGGCATGGATGCCGCCGCGCGCCTCGGCCTGCCCGTGAAGACGCCGGAAGAGGAGGCCAAAGAACGGGAGGACGCCGAGCTGCTCGCATTACGGAAGCAGGTCCTGGAAGAAGAAAAGCGCAAACGGGCGGAGCGCTTCAACATGGAGGTCGGGGAAGAGCCCAAGAAAGAAGAGTGGCCCGGGCAACATGAAGGCGTGCCCTGGTCCCTGTACAAGAAGCAGCAGCTCGACGCCAAGCGCAAGCCGGCCCGGGGCCCGGCCATCACCACCGGCTTCGACATCTCGACGGCCGATGAGCGCGCCAAGGCCGCGACGCGCCTGGCCAAGTTCGACCCGGAAGCCGCGGAGAAGCTGAAGGCTGAAAAAGAGGAAAAGGACGCGGAGTTCGCGCAGCGCGCGAAGCGCATGGCGCGCTTCGGCGGCCAGGACCTGGGCGAGCACGGCGCGGCCTGGACGCGCTTCGAGGCCGAGGCGCTAAGGCCTTTAGCTTTGTCGGCGGAGGAGCTGCTCGCGCCGGACGCCGACCGCTCGAACGGCGACGCCGCGACGACGGAGAAGCTCCACGTCAGAGTATTACCGTGCGACCGGGGCCTTTTCAAGAAGTTAAGAAGTAACGACCTCGAGGGGCACTTCGCGGCGTACGGCGCGTCGTACGTGGAGTGGCTCGGAGAGCAGTCCGTGAACATCTGGTTCCCCGACGCCGAGAACGCCGCGCGGGCGCGCCTGGCGCTGACGCGCGCCATTCCCGACGCGCCGGCATCCTTAGGCGACGCGGACGTGACGCAGTGGACCCTGACGCGCATCGCCAAGGCCAAGGGCGACGCGTGGGGCAGGAAGGGCACGGCCGCCCGGTGCCTCGTGCGCTTCGGCGGGGCGGGCGACGTGCTCGCCGCGAAGCCCAAATTCGCGAACCCCGACCCCACGCGGAAGGGCAAGTTCAAACCGCCGAAGAAGAAAAGGGGCCGCGGCAAGCGCAAGCTGGGCGCCGACGGGGTCGTGGGGAGCATGGAGTCCGGCCTGGGGGCGGCGCGCGGCTACGGGACGCCGCTGGACATGGACGACGGCCCCTCGGCGAAGAAGGCGAAGGAGGAGGCTTAACATTTAGGACCTTAGTTGTCTTTCTTCGGTGGTGTATGTGGCGGGACCTGGTTCTGAGTATTGATAACTCCACGGCCCGAAATAGAGCGCCCGAAGATTGACTTTTTGGGACGCCCCGCGGCCATCGTAATTATGTATGCCGGGCGGCGCGGCAAACACGCCGAAGCCTACGCGTTCATCGAACCGCGAAAGTATCAGCTGTTCCCGTCGACGTTCGAGTACACGCACCGTAGCCCGGACGGCATCGAGACCACGACGACCCAGGTGCTGTTCGGCGATCTCATCGCGGCCGTGGAGCACGCGACGGACCAGGAAGAGTCAGGTGACGCGAAGCCTACCCGCGCGCCGGATTTCAAGCCGGGTACCAACGCGCGAAGGCATTCCCTCCACCGCTCGAAGCACGGACACGGCAGTGAACACGACAGCGGCACCGGAAGCTTTGGAAGGATGCGCGTGGCGAACCTCTCGGGCTTGAGCACTAGAGGCGGGAGCGATTTTGGCAGTTTGAAACTACCTTAAAATACATACACTTACTTCAGCCGCACGTAGTCCACCTGGTAAGTCCTCACGTCGACGGCGCGCCCGTCGGCGGCCTGGGCCTTCATGGCAGCTAATCCTTCCGTGCCCACGAGCCACGTCGAGGTCCGCTGCGTGGACGTGATGACGCCGTCCTTCGTCCGCGTGAACAGGTTGATCGTCTCGATGTCCTTGACCGACGGCGGCGCTACGAGCTCCTTGCCCGGGAGTGATATGGACTGCCGCGTGAGCTCGCCGGCGTCGAAGATCAGAAGGCCTGACGCGTCGCGTAGTTCTCCGCCGGAAGGTTCGAACCTTCTCGCCAGCGCCCGGAGCTCCGCGCGGTACGTGACGTCGGAGCCCTCGGGCTTGAGCCGGAAGATCAACCCGTTGGGGTCGAAGGCTTCCAAGCTCGGCAGCTGCTGCAGCGCGTCCTTGCCGCCCATCGTGGCCGCGGCGATGCTCGCGATGTTGTAGGGGCGGTCCGCAATGAGGCGACCCTGCCGGTCCCTCACCCACCGCGCCTCGTACGTTACCGGTTTGGCGTCGAGCTCCGCGCGGGCCGCGGCCAGGGACGCGTTGCCGCCGAAGAGCGGCGCGCCGAGCGGCGCCAGGACCTCGGTCGCCCGCGAGGTCACGCGCCAGGTTCCTGCAAAGAACTCGGGATAGTAGACGTCCGGGGCGTCCAGGCCGTAGCCGGCCTGCGCCAGCGTCATCTGGCCCACGCGCCGGCGCAGCGTTGTAAGTGGGTCCGACGGCAGCGTAGATGTTGCGAGGGGCCACGCTGCCGCCGCGCCGACGCCGTGCCGGAGCGCTACGCGCCGCGTCAGCGCCACGGCTTCTAAACCGACCATGCATGCAAATAGTGCTGCGTGGCGACGATGCATCGTTGAAATGTGCATGACTGCGGCTTCAGCAGGTTTGGCTTGTTGTTGCAGTGCACAAATGCACTTGTTACTGCCCGTACGCGTCGAACGACGCGCCGCAAATGATGGTGGTGTAAAACAGGTATCAGCCGAGCTATATGCAGCCCTGCAGAGCTCAGGCTAGCCAACGCCGCGGTCGCGGTACTCGATGAGCCAAAAGGTGCGGGTTTCTTGCGTGACGCATTTTTTTATGCAGGCTAGTTTACGCATCAGGCATCGCATTGGTCGCTCACCGATCATATTCACTCGCCTTTGTAGCGCTCGCATCACTGCGCAGCCCTGCGCTGCTTTAAAAATGCCCAACTTGCTGCTGCTCACTTCATCACTGCTGGCAGCCCAGGCTGTCGGCCTAGCGCCACCGCTGCGCGTACTGCTGTCGCGCTCTGCGAAGCCCAAGGCCCGAGAAGAAGCCATCACGCTCATCACTGAGATGGAGAGAGACGAACGGGACGCGTTCCTCGACACTGTGAGCACCGCTCGAGAGACGCCGGGAAATCTCGCGCGGCGGTCTCTGATGCGCTACGCACCAATAAGGTGGCCGGCGCGCGACGTCGCGGCGCTGGACCGCGTGCTCGCGATCGGCGGCGTGCCTGATGACGCCGCATCCAAGCGGCGTGCCGTGCTCTCGACGCTGCGGCAGCTGGCCAACACTGGCGGCGTGCTCAAATTGGAACGAGAGGCGCGGCGTCGCGCAAAGCTCTCCGCGTCGTTCGAGGAGATGCTCGAGCGGACGCCCAACATCGGCACGCCGGCGTTCGAGATCGTCGACGGGGAGAACTCGTTCCAGGTGCGGCAGTATTCGGACTTCTCGGTCGTTCGGACGGCGCGCCAGCGGGACGTCTCCGCGGACGGCGTCAAGTTGGGCGAACCGAAGATGAGCGGCGCCGGCGCGTTCCAGGCGCTGGCGGGCTACATTTTTGGCAAGAACCAGCGCGACGAAAAAATGTCCATGACGACACCGGTCTTCACGCGCGATGGCCAGATGGAGTTCGTGCTACCCGAGACGTACTGGGGCAAGGACCTCTCGGCGGCGCCGGCGCCGGTCTCGAACGTCGAGCTCACCTCTGGTGAGGGCGGGCTCGTGGCCGCCTCGTACTTTGGCGGCTACGCGACCAAGGACGAAGTCGAGAGGAGATCAGCCGAACTCGTCGAGGCGATTGCTGCGAGTGGGGGCTACACCGTGGCCGGCGAAACCTATTCGGCTGCATACAACGACCCCTTCACCCCACCCTGGAAACGGCGCAACGAGGTGTTGGTCGCCGTGGAAAAGGTGGCGGCTCCTAGTTGATAAGTATATTGAAGAAGAACGTAGATATAGGAAGAGGGAAGGGAAGAGGCGTCGCCTAGAAAAGCGAACGCGCATAGGGAGGGGAGATGGGAAAGTCGGTGCGTTGGTAGTTTCGCACCCCGGGCACGCGTCACGCGCCCGTTTACCCCTCGGGCGTGTGGGTGGTGCCGCACCCGCCACCCCAGCGGTACGCCGGGAGGTCTAGGCGGCCGCCGCACGTCGACGGCGCGGTGAAGCCGTAGGCCGCCCCCTCGTCGTCGGGGTTGAAGTCGCAGACGGACCCGAGCGGCGGCCGGGAGACCGGGTCCGCCGCGCCCGGGTCGCCGCGGCCGATGGCAAAGACGTAGTCGTGGGTCGAGCCCGCCTCGACCTCTAGCGCCACGTAGTAGAAGCTCCAGCCATTGTCGACCATCTCGACGCCGCTTGCCCCCCCTTCGAAGGTGCCTTGCACAAGCACCGTGCCGCTGCCGCTGGGAACGGCAAAGGCGTTGAGGAAAACAGTGGCGATGCATGTGGGCGGCGGCGGTGCGGCCGTCGTCGGTTCCTCCAAACACGCCTGCACCGTCGCCCGGCGCTCCGGTCGGATGACCGTGTCGCCCCAATCGCCGTTCCGCGCCACGACCAGGTCTCGATGCGCGCGTGAGGAAGTGGCCGCCGCTGAGGCTCAGCGAGCCCTTGACGATCAACGCGCCGACGTTCCAGTCCTGGTCGACGGTGACCGTGCCCTCGATGGTGCAGAGCGTGTTCGGACCGCATGTCGTCGCGAGCTCCGAGGAGCGCTTGTTGCCGGTGACCTGCGTCGCGGTGAGCGGTGCGCGGGCGGCGTCGCGGTCGATGAGCGGGCGGCGTCGGCGATCGACGAGCGTGTGCGAGCGGCGTCGCGGTCGAGAAGTTTATCGAAAAACGCGGCCGCGCGCCGAGACTTCGTTCAGGGTGACCCGGCCCTTCTCCTTGCACTGCGAGACGAGCGCCGGCGGTAGCGGCGCGGTGTAGAGGTCGCCATGCAGTTCGGCAAACCGGGCGGTCCACTTGGTGTTGTCGTTCTGATTAAACGCCGTGCCGCGGTGCAGCGACGCGAGGGCGATTATGAGCGCGTAGCGGCTGCTGAACGCCATATTGTTTGCTTTTCGTATTCGTGAGCGCTGCGTGAATGTTTCACGGCTACAGGTATCTTGCGAGTGCAGGCGTGGTTCTGTTACTCTGTCGCGAAGCGCAAAACACTTGATGGCGCGGTCTACGACGGTGCCCAAGCAAATGCTGCACGAGGCCGAGGCGCGGTTTTGCAAATATTGCAGAAATCTCCGGGAAATTGAAGCCAAACTGAGAGAAGTCAATTATTATTAATTAAACATATGTTACACAAAAACAGACGCTCAAGCCGGAATCCAGCACGCATGGAACCCGTACGGAATCCCGCCCTCGGGCAGCGTCGCGCGCGCCAGCTCCTCCAGTTCTGACGTTGCAAGGACCAAGTGCGCATCACCAGAGACGTCGTGGACCACGACCACGACCACACACTCGTCATGACCAGGCCGTGGAATAACGAGCGGCTCGCCGACGACACAAGCGCCGTAGCCGGCCGCGATCGTCTCGTGCGTTTCGGTGTCCGTCCTGGTCAACAGGTTCCCCACGTTGCCCGGCCGCGCCAACCCCACCGCATACACGAAGCGGTGGCGCCGCCCCTCGAGGCGCAGGTCGACGACGGGGAACTCGCAGAAGTTTCCGGAAGCGTCGCCGTCGAGCACCGTCGTGCGCACCGCCCCGTCGCCCTCCAAATCGAGCGACAGCCGCACGAGCCGCGACGGCGTCGCGCCATCTAACGACGGCGCCGCGCGCATGCGATCGAGCGCCAACCCGTTGAGCATCGACGCGTCGCGGTAGCGGCCGACGTCCACGGACAACGTCCCGTCCTCCACGAAGGCGTTCGCCGCGTGGAAGAAGAAGCAGGGCTCATGGAGTGCACGTGACGTCACCTCCCGCCCCAGCTCCAAGTCCACGACCCGGAGCGTCGTCGGTTGGTGAGCCCGCCAGTCGAACGCGACGTGTTTGGCGTCCGCGACGCCCACCAAGGCCGCGACGTTGTACACGCACGGCGTCTCTATAATAATAACGTACTTGCCGCCCAGCGCGAAGGAGTGGTGCCAGGACACGTCCGGGACTTGGTGCGAGGGCGCCAAATCGCAAATGCGTCTCGGATGCTGGAAGTCGCCGTCTAGGGAGTACACCGTGTACTTGGGCGGCACGAGCGACGTGGCCACATTCACAAACCCGTCCCCATAGGCAAGGGGATGCGCCGTGTGGAGGAGCCCGGGTAGGTCGGCGCCTTTGTACTCGTGCCGTTCGATCGTCTCGAGCGTTGTGGGATCAACGGCGTAAGAAGCTCTAGTCGGTTCCGATAAGCAGACCACGCGCTTATTTCGCGTGGGGACCACGGAGACGCACGCGTTGTCCGTGGTCCCGCCGGCGAGGACGCCCCTGGTTAATGAGACGGCTCTACCAAACAACCCGACGCCGGCCGCCGTGCCGAACTCGTTATATAACAAACCACCCTTTCGCGCAGCGTACTCGTACGCCTGCGACTGGAGATAGCGGCTCTTCCACTGCACGCGGTTCGATGCGCCATCGACCTCGAAGCGGGACAACAGAGCCATGCCGTCGAAGAGGTGGCTGCAGTTCTGCGTCGCCGTGGTGAAGCGGCCCGGCCCGTTGCGGACGACGGCGCCCTTGAGCCACAGCGGCAGCTTCCCCGTCACGCGCAGGTCGACGGCCTCGGCGCAGCGGCGCGCCGGGAAGTCGTCGAGGCTCGTGCCGACGCGGAGTGGCTGGACGCGGCGATAGCGTGGATCGTCGAGTCTCCGGCCGACGCCTGGTGCGCGCACGCGGCGACAGCGTGCGGCCGGGTGCACCAGCGCCCCGGCAGCCTGCAGCATCAGCACCGCGCCGACACGCATCGCAGCGCTTTGTTGTGCCACTCACGAGTACTCGGCACACGTATCACCAGCTCTAGGCGTTTTCAAGCACACCGCACACTGCTCCAGGTTGACGAGAATTTGACTGCAGATTTTTTTTTATCAGCACCGCAGCTCACCGCTCCTGCGCAGCACCAGTACAGTTGGCGCGCGCACACAGCGATCCACCAAAGGACTGGGAGAGCCGTGCGAACAACAGAAACCGTAACGCCGCAGCACTTTGTGCACTCTGGCGCCTGTCCTGCTGCTGGCTGCTCCAACGATGGTAGTCTTCACGCCGTCGACGCTGGGCGGTCTGGGTGCTGCTGCTGTCACAGCCTGGGCGCTGCAGCGACGGAGGTTCGGCACGGACCGACGCATGGTCCTCGTCGACGCCGGCTCGGGGAGCACGCGGTGCGTCTGCCTCGGCACGCGGCGCGGCGACGGCGCCGTGAGGGTGATAGGTGGGCCCGAGCGCGTGCCGCGGCGTCTCGGGGACGCGCTGCTGGCGGACGACGTCGATGCGTGGGCCGCAGACGTGGCGCGGGCCGTCGACGCGATCGCGCCCACAAGGTCGACGCCCGTCCGCGGCGCGGGGACGGCGGGCGCGCGCGAGGCTCTCCGCAAGAAAGGCGAGAAGGCCACGGGCAAGGCGGGCCGCTCTGTTGAGGCCGCGCTCGCAGAACACACTCAGGGCCGCCCGACGGCCTTCGCCGTCCTGACCGGCGCCGAGGAAGCGCGGCTCGAGCTGCGCGCCGTCTCCAATGCACTGCCGGGCGCCGGCGTCCTGGCCGGCGGCGGCAAGTCGGTGCAGGTCGCGTCGAGTGCGGACGACGCGGCGTCACTCGATCTTGACTCCTTCGCGGGGCACGCGCTCGTGAGGAAACACGGCGCGAAAGCGGGCGCGATGATGCACGAGTGGGCTTCTCGAAAAGACCTTGCGAACGCGTTGCAGGGCAACGTCCGGAGTTATGAAGGGAGGTTTGCGCTGGTCGAGCTGGCGGCCGGCGCGTTGAACCTTGCGCACGGGCCGCCCGACGCGGACGTGTCCGTGGCCGAGTTCGCCTCATTGCTAGAGGTGCGGCGCGAAGCGCTCGAGGCAAGCCTTAACCCGACGGAGAACTCGGCGGACCGAAAACGCGTCAACAATGAAAATAATGCGCCGGCGGTGCGGGAGCTCATCTACGCCGTGCAGCTCGGCTGCGTCCTGGACCTGGTCTTCAAGAAGGACGCGACGTTCCGCGCCCTGCCGAACCAGGCCGTGGGGAGCGAGCCGGCGGTGAACTGGGCACTCGGCTTGTATCTGGATCGGCGGGATAGTTAGTAATGTATAGAGAGGTATATTGGGGCTCTGGTCGTTACGGTACCACCACAAACGAGAGTGACAGCAACCATGAGCAGCAACATGAGAAAACCCGTTTTGGCTCATTAAAAACCCGCACGCTTCCAAGTCCGCTGCATGCAAACTTGGCCTGTGCTCAGCCTAGGACGTGCCCGGTTACCCCGAAACCGCACGACCCAGACCAACACGCAAAGATGGCCCGGGGGGCAGCCCTCCTCCTCACCTTGGCAGCAGCCACAGACCGCACAGATCTAGGCGGCTTCGGCGCCCCCGGGGACGTGGGCCAGGAGGTCCTCATCGCCCGGAACTGGGACCCCCACGACGTCGAGGCGGTGCGGCTGGCGTCGCAGCGCCTCGGCCACGGCTTCCACGCGGGTCCGGACAAACCAAGGCCGCGGACCCGCGCGTTCCACGCGACCGGGATCATCGAACAAAAGTTCTTCGTGTTCGGCGGCGTCGGACGCGACGCCACGGACCACGGTCCTCTGTTATTAAACGACCTGCACTTCTACGACCAGGAGCGGGGCGGCTGGAGCGGCGAGCTGAAGCGCACGAGCTGCTGCGAAAACGGCGCGCCATTCGATGCCCTGGGCACGCGGCCGTCGCCGCGCGCGCACGTCGGGAGCGCCGTGGTAGGTTCTCAGCTGTGGATCTACGGCGGCGTCGGCGACAACGCGGGCGTGGAGAACGACGTCCTCGGCACGGCGCGGCACACGCTCGCTCGCACGAACAGGACCCTGGGCGACCTCCACTACTACGACGACGAGACGGCCACCTGGAGCGGGCACGTCGCCGCGTCCGGCGCGAAGCCGGCCCCGCGGTTCAGTGCCGCGTTTGCCTCGTACGGCGACCTCCTCATCTTGTTCGGCGGCTTCGACGGCGACGGGAATGCTAGAAACGACCTGCACCTCTTCAACACGACGTCGCACGCCTGGCGCGCCGCGCCGCCGCCGCGGAACGGTCTACTGCCAGCACCGCGCGGCCACGCACCCTTCGCGGCCTCGTACGCTCCGAAACGCACGACGCCGTACGGCGGCTTCGTCGACGACGTACTCTACGTGTTCGGCGGGTCCTCGATACGTATGGACGCGGCCACCGGCCAGCTGACAAGAGCGATGGCGCTGTGGGAGGACACCTGGATGGTCAACGTCGCCCAGCTCGTCTCCACCGTCCCTTTACTGAACTGGACGCGCGTCGCCGAGCGCGGCGCGCCCTTAGCGGTCGGGGGCGACCACCGGGAGTCCGCCGCGCGCTGCGCGCACGAGCTGCACTCGCCGCGCGCGGGCGTGCTCTACCTCATCGCGGGCGTGGACGCGGACGGCGCCGCGGTGGACCAGCACGCGGCCATGAAGGTTGACGCGGGTACGTGGACGGACGTGACGTATCAAACTAGGCCGGCGCGCCACGCGCGGTACGGCGCCTCCTCAGCCGCGACGGGGCGCGGCCGCGGCGACCGCCTCTTCCGCTTCGGGGGCTACGACGACGCGGGCGCGGTGACGGACTACTTCGAGGTTTTTGTACCGGACATCCACCGCAAGGTGCCCGACGTGCACCCGCGCTCGGACCGGACGGTCGCCGAGGACCTCGACACCGGGCTGGCGGCGTACTACGCGCTGAGCGTGTCCTACCCGCGGTCGCGGTACGGGTAAATTTCAAATAAATAAATTACACATACGTCGCCAGTTCCGCCTTCAGACCGCCGTGGGCGAGTCGTGGATGGAGGGCACGAAGTTAATACTAGCAACCTTAGCGCCGGCTTACTGATTTGAGGTGGCGCACCATGCCCCCGAGTTCATCTTCCCAGGTACCAATCTCCATGGAAGCTTCGCGCACACGAACCTCGAAGATCATTGATTCGTCCAGACCTTCCGTGCTCGCATACTCGCCACTTCCTATGTTTGCGCGCTTGATGTCTGCGTGGCTTCCTTCTATGATCTTTACGTCGAACGAAGCGCTGCACGCGTCCACATAGCCAGTGTAGCTGAAATAATTATCTTGCTTTTTCCTTTTTTTCGTATCCTGTCCCGCGAGGGCGCGAATGATCGAGTCGACGTCAACGGTGAACCCGCCCTCGGCATAGCCAATTGCCTCAGCCGGATTATACTCATAGCGGTACTCGTCGTCCTCTTTCACAAATTTCGCCCAAGACGTCACAACGGACTGCTGCTTCGAGACGGTGCGCCACCGTGCAAGACGCTCTGGGGGAGTGTACTTGACCGTGTTAACGCCAGTGCTCGGGCACTTCCATTCCGCCGGCACCGGATTGAGGGTTCCGTCGGAGAATTGATGATCCTCCACAATCTGGTCCTCTTCATCATTATACTCGTGTTGCTCCCCGAGATCGAACCCGACGTCATTGTACGGGCACGACGCGCCCCAGCGTTTTCTGCATGCGGCAGCAGAGGCGTTCCGCCATTCGCCATCGTCAGAGTCTGACGAGTCGCCGCCGGCGAACCTGCTTGTTGGCGCCTCGTCGTCTTCGGACGACGAAGATGACGACGATGGGGTTGGCGACGGCTTCTTCTTTGCTAGCTGCTTCCTGGCTTTCTTTTTTGCTGGTTTCTTGGGCGCCGCCGCAGTGCCTGGTCGCTTCTTTTTGGGCGGCATGGCGTTTGTGCGCCCGTGAGTGGGCTGCGTCTGCGGCGCGGCGGACCGGGTGCTCTGATCGGATGCTCTGCGCTGTGCACAGCGCAGAGCCTGGCTCGCGGGCCCACTAGCTCGAGCTTCCGAGAGCCATCGCCAGGATAAACACGTCCTAGAACACGCCTTAGAGAATTCTGCACACACCCGAGCAAGACGATCAGCGTGCGGGTACCAATCCGAAGCCATTCAGAGATGTGCCGATGGAGGACATCGCATTGGTGCGGCAGCAGATGCAGGACTCCGCCACGTAACGCCAGCGCCGCGTAGCTGCAACGAGCGGCAGCCCTGCGACGCATAACGGATGGTGCTCCCCCGCCCCCGGCGCCTGTCGGGCATCGACATGGCGCCCGCCGAGCCCGACACGAGCGAGCTGGGCGCCACCATGACCAGCGGCGGCGTGCAGATCTCGAAGACGCGGGGCCTGACCGTGGACGGTAATCGGCACGGCGCCATAACGCGAGAGGACCTCAAGTTCGCGCCGGGCGCGCTGGGCGCGGGCGCGTGCAGCACCGTGCGGCTCGCGCGCCACCGGCGGACCGACGAGCGGTACGCCGTGAAATTGTTTGCCATCTTCGACGAGAATAAGAGGCGGCAGCTGGTCGAGGAGATCCGGGCGCTGTTCTGCCTGGATTGCGCTGCTTTGGTGCAGTTCCACGGCGCCTACTTGGACGGCGCCACGGGCAAGGTCGGGGTGGTCCTGGATTTCATGGACGGCGGGAGCGTCGAGGGTCTCATTCAGGAGCGGCGGTCGCTGCGCGCGTCGCCGGGCGACCCGTTCGGCGGCGCGCTGCCGGAGCACGCCTGCGCCGCTATTTTATACCAGTGCTGCTGGGGCCTGGGCTACCTCCACTTCGAGCGGCGCCTGCACCGCGACGTCAAGCCCGGCAACATCCTTTTGTCGTCGCGGGGCGAGGTGCGGCTCTCGGACTTCGGGATCAGCAAGGCCTTGACGGACGAGGAGGAGTCGGCCAAGACCATGGTCGGCACCTTCCGGTACATGGCACCCGAGCGGCTGCGGGGCGCCGCGTACGCCTTCGAGAGCGACGTCTGGGCCGCCGGCATGGTCCTGCTCGAGCTGCTCCGGGGCGACGACGTCTTCCCCCCGGCGTGCACGCCGCTCGATTTGAACGGCGCCTGCGAGCGGCTCGCGCGGGACTTCGTCGCGGAGAAGCTCGACGGCATCGCCGTCTCGCGGGACGCCGTGGACTTCGCGGAGGCCTGTCTGCGGCGGCGCGCGGACGACCGGGCCCTGCCGGACGCGCTGCTGGGCGGCCCCTGGCTCGCCGGCGCGACGCTCGGGGGCTGTTGCGCGACCCTGGCGCCCGTCCTGGCGACGCACGCGCGCGCCGTCGCGGCGGCGCGGCCGCCCGCGCCCGAGCGGGCGTCGTCGACCTTCGCCGCGGATTTGAGCCTCATCCAGACGCTGGACGCGTCGTCGGACGACGAGGGCGACGAGGCGACTGTGGAGGGGTAAGTATAGTGAGTAGTGGGTCGGCACGCCTGAAACCCGTTTTGCGATTGCACGGGTTTTTCTGCTGCGCCTTTTTTTGGCACTGCTACGTAAACCGCACCACTGCTTCTTACGACACGCACGTCACACTCCTCACCAGCAGTAACCACCGCTACAATGGGCAACGTCTTCGGCTCCGTGGAGCTGCCAACGGGTTCAATTGAGTGCAGCTTCACGCCGCCTCTCCCTGTGAACCCTGCCAACCCCAAGGTCTTCTTCGACATGATGATAGGTAGCGCGCAGATCGGACGCATCGTGATGGAACTGAAGGCGGACGTGGCGCCAAAGACGGCGGAGAATTTTAGAGCGCTGTGCACGGGCGAGAAGGGCTTCGGCTACAAGGACTCGTCGTTCCACCGTGTGATTCCCAAATTCATGTGCCAGGGTGGCGACTTCACCAACCATAACGGAACCGGAGGCAAGTCGATTTATGGTGCTAAGTTCGCCGATGAGAACTTTAAGCTCAAGCACGACGGCCCCGGCATCCTGTCGATGGCGAACGCCGGCCCGGGCACGAACGGCTCGCAGTTCTTCCTGTGCACCGCGCTGACGTCGTGGCTCGACGGCAAGCACGTGGTCTTTGGGCAGGTGGTAGAAGGCTACGGCGTGGTCAAGGCCATCGAGTCCATCGGGTCGGGGTCGGGCAAGACGGCCGCGAAGGTGACGATTGCGGACTGCGGCGAGTGCTAATAAGAGAATGTGTAAGCCTTATTGCCTAGCCGCCGCGGCCTCGAGCTCGGACAGGTCGATGTCCGCCGCATGGGGCGCTAGAAAGGGCAACACGGCGGCGCAGATCGCCGCCGTGCCACCGACGTCGTCGGCCTCCATCTGGAGCGACACGACGGGCTCGTGGAGCGACGCTCGCGCGATGAGCCAGTCGCCGGAACCGACGCGGCACCGGAGGCCGTCGTGGTTCACGGGCTCCATGCTCCACGCGCCCGTGGTGCCCTCGCACGCTTTCAAAGCGTCGCACAATGCAACCTCGGCGGCCGGGACGGCCGCGAGACCGGCTTTGACGGGCAGCTTCACCTTGATCGACTCTTTCGGTTCCCGCAGCGAGCCGCCCAGCAAATCCAAGAGGCCGGCGCCGGGCCTGTCCAGGCGCTCCCGCGCGAGCCGGCCCAATAACTTCGCCGCGGTGTAGCAGCCGTCGTCGACGAAGTCGTTCGCGCGCCACGCGCTGTGCCCGGACGTCTCGATCGCTAGTAACGCGGGCGCCGGCAGGGTCTCGGCGGCTCTATCAATGACATTCCGGTAGCCCATCTTGAAGCGGTCGTGCGTACCTCCTCTTTGTTCGATGAACTGCGTCATGCCGCCGGACGTGACGGGATCCGTGACGATCACGCCGGGGCCCTCCTCCAGCGCCACCTGCGCCGCGAGCGCCACTAACCTATTACGATTCACAGGTTCCGGTACTGACGTCGTCCCGTCGATCAGCCCGCACCGGTCCACGTCGCAGTCGAGCATGACGCCGACGTCCGCGCCGGACGCTCGGACGGCTTCTAGGGTGGCGGCCACGTGCGCCTTGTCCTCGGGGTTCGCCGGGTGCGCCGGGAAGGCGCCGTCCGGTTTTAAGTTAATTGAAGAGGACACGTCAGCACCTAAAGGCGCGAGGACCTGTAAGGCGAAGAAACCGCCGGCGCCGTTCCCCGGGTTGACACAAACCTTGAGCCCCGCGAGCGGCGCGTCGGAACCGGCCGTGTCTCTAATTGTTTGTTGCAGTTTGCGGATGTAGGCGTCCATGAAGCCACTTGATGCCGACTGTACTTCGTCTTCGACCTGGGCCATCATGTCCGCCAAATCCGCCGCCAAAGCCAGGACCTCCTTCACTTCTTTCTTATTTAAGCCTCTTTTCTCCTTCTCCGAAAACAACTTCAGCCCGTTCCACTCCTTGGGGAGGTGCGACGCCGTCACCATGCACGCCCCGCAGGCTTTTGAGTCGCCTCTTATTAAACTCTCGAGCATGGCCGGCGTGGTGGCGGGACCCGCGTCGAAGCCGCGCGCCCCGCGGCAGAACGCCTCGCCTATACTATCGCTCGAGGCCCGCGGGTCCTTGCCCACGAAGACCGGCGCCGCCTCGTCCCCGAGCCACGCCCGGAAGCCCAGGCCCACAAAGTACGCGCTCTCGGGCATGAGCGCGTTCTCCGCGTCGGGGCGCGTGATGCCGCGCACGTCGTCGCCGCTGGTCTTGGCGAGGGTCCGCAGGGCCTGGGCCGCCGGGGCCAGGGCTTGGGTGCTGTGGAGTAGCAGTGCTGCCAGCAAAGCTTGACTCATGGCCATCGGTTGATGCAGTTGCTGCAAGGGAAAATAGGTTTGCCGCGATCCGTGGACCAGCGATGGCACGCCGTGATAGCTGAACCGTGCAATGCCAATCCGCTTTTGGTGACGCTGCCCTCCCACTTTTTGAGATTGTTTCACGTCGCACGTCTGCGTCGCGCGAGAGAGACCATGGGCGCGTAGTATATGCGTGCCAATCGACCACACGAGGCTGGAAAATTGTGCGGGTCTCTCAAAACTCCCTGCGCAAAAGCCTCGTGCCGCAGAGCACCGATGCCAATCACGACCTACGTGGGGCGCATCGTGCTCGGCAGCCTGTGCTTCGCGTCTGCTGCGGTACTGCATTTCCCTCGCGGATGTACGGCTAACAAAGGGCAGCCCCATAGCATTGCTCATCACAACAGGCGCGGCACAGAATGAGGGCAGCCTCCACAGCACTGCTCATCACAACATGCGCGTCACAGCGCATCGCACTCCTCTGCATAGCTGCGGACGCGCAAGTTAGAATCACCTGCGACCTCGCGGCCGCGATCCAGGCGCCGCGCCTAAGAGACCTGGCGCCGCGGCTGGAGGGGCGCCGCGTTGGCAACGTGACGCTGGGCCCCCTCATGCGCAAGACGGGCTCGACGTCAATCACGCGCCTGGCCGGGCCGCGGGCGGCGCGCGTAAAGGTCGCCCGGGACTACCTTCGGACGAACATTGTGGCGTCCGTCCGGGACCCCATCGAGCGCTTCGCGAGCGGGTACCGGCAAGTGGAGACGTTCTACGAATTGGGCTGGGTGCCGGGCCACTTCTTCCGGGGTCAGTGCGTCCTCAAGTGGACGCGGGACGACTGCGCGGGGAACCCCAAGATGGCCGCGGGCTTCCGGTCGGGGAAGAAGGAGCCCCCTCCACCAGAAGCGGCCGCGCGACGAAAAACGCGGCAGATCCGGCGGCTGTTGCGCTTTATTAGCGACGTGGAGCGGTGCGGTTTTTTTGATGACCACATCTACCCCATGGCGCCGTACTTCGCGGCGCTGGCCCGCGCGGGCGTCGCCCTAGAGGCGATCACGCTGGTGAAGACGGACGACCTGGACCTGGCGCTGCCGCAACATTTGCGCCAGCCGCGCGTGGTCCCCAAGGCCATGTCGACGGCCGGCCGGAGCTGGGCGCGGAGCCTCGTCGCGGCGGCTGCGGACCCGTCCGACGCGGACTCGGCGCTGGCGCGCGAGGCGGTGAGGCGCATCTGCCGCTTGGTCGCGCGTGGCGGCGCGGACGTGCCTTCTACTCAGGGCTCTACGCCACCACGACGCCATCGCGGCGACGCACGCTCACGTCCGACGCCCCCGCAGGCCGTGGACTACGCCTGCTTCTCCTTCGAGCCCCCGGAACTGTGCCGGGCCGCGCTCGGTGAAGCGGTGACGCGGGAGCCCTACCCGCCGCCTGTCGCACTTGCAAGACCCACGTTACCCGTATCCAGGCCCCGGGTCCACACGTGTGCGATGCACGTGGAGGACCCCGTGGCGCGCCTGCTGCGGGCGCACCAGTCGTACGACGGGCAGTACCTCCTGGGCTGGCGCGACCGCGACGTCGACGCATTGAATCTGCGGTTCCCCGAGCGTCATTGCTACGTCTGGCACCAGATCGACGACCACATCGACCACGAGATGACGGACTTGTACAGTTTCGGGCTGGCGCACAAATTGGCGCGACTAGAGGCGTTCGTCGACGACGTCGCCGCCCGGGGCTTCTTTGACGACAGTCTGAGACCGCAGACGGAACACACGACCGTTGCGTCGACGGAGGCGTGCTTCGCCGAGGTGCGGGCCTTCTGTAGTGAGAGGCGGGTGCCGGTCGACCGCGGCCGGAAGCAGGGAACGGAGGCCGGCGGCGCGGTGTGCACGCGCGAGTTCGTGCGGGTGCGAGGCGGGGCCATGGGACCCTGCACGCTCGGCATGATGCACGAGTACATCTATGCGAGCGGCGACCGGTCGCGCGCGGAGCCGTGGGCCGTGGACCGCGCGGAGCTGCTCGCTGCCGCGCGCGGCACCGCCGCCGCGCAGCGCATACCCGCGCAACGCATCCTGGCGACGGCGTGCGCGTTGTACGAGGCCAGCTTCGCGTGTTTCGCGCGGGCGGGCGCGGCGCGCGTGGAGAGCCCCGGGTGCGGGCGGCTCGTCCGGCGGGTGGTCGGTGCTTAATTCTGTGTGTATCGTACCCGTCGCGTCGGGGATCGGCCGTTCCGCGGCGGCGGCGCGCCGGATCTAGCGGTTTTCTCGGTGCCGTCGCGGTCGCCGTGCGCGAGCATGTCAGTTTTCTTTAGAAGTTTTCTTGTCAGTTTCGCAGCTTGTCTAAGTTTCATAAAGTCTTAGGCCTTTAAACCGAGATTACTAGTGTACACACATGTGACGGGCCCTATAAATTCAGGTCTTAGACGTCTTCGAGGCCTCGTCGCGGGCGCGCATGGCCTCCGCGAAGGCGCCGTCGAGGATGTCCCGGCTCCAGTTCGCCGGCGACGCCGCGGCCCGGCGCCGCGCCGGGGCCGACGCCGGCCGCCGGCGCGCAGGCGGACCCCGGCCCGCCTCAAAGGGCCGCCGCGGCGCCGCCCGCCCCCCCGGCACGGCGGCCCAGGCGCCCATGATCTCCGCGTGCAGCTGGTCGACGGTCTTCGCGCCCCTCCGCGTGAGCGACGGCCGCGCCCCCGGCGGCTTGTCCACGGCCTTGGCGCGGGCCCGCCGTTTATTAGCGTAGTCCCTGCCCGACTGGAGGTGGTTGTCGATCCACGGGCTCAGCGTCGGCACGGCCCGCGCCTTCCGCCGCTGGTGCGCTTGTAAACCGGCCTGCCACCCGTGCAGGGCGATGGCGCTCATGCCGGTCTTCATCGTCCGCGGCACGTGCTTTTCGCTGTTATCGCGCACCCGGCGCTGGTTCGCGTAGTAGTCCATGACCCGGTACTGGTGCTTGGACAGGTGCGTCTCCTCGCGCATGCGCGTGCGCGCGCTCCGCACCAGCTTGTGGTGCTTGTCCATAGTCATCCGTGTGAACTGCCGCTGCTGGAACGTGCTCTTCAGGCGGTCCGAGAAATGAATCGCCTCGTCGCCCGTGAAGCGCCTTCTTTCGTTCGCCGTCGCGGGCCGCGGCAGTTCATGAAACTCGGGCCAGGGCGGCTTCTTCGAGGCCCAGCGGAAGTCGCGCGAGGGCAGGGCCGTGGTCATCCCGGGCGTTGCGGGCTTTGGGCCTCGGTCGTGGCTGCCCTTTCGGTGTCGTGCGCGCGCTGGTTCTTTTCCGTGCGTTGCAGTACCTGCTCGTTAAATTGCGCCCGAGACGCGGCGCTCTCTCTCAGAGAGAGGATGGCGCTGCAGTGAGTGTTGTACTCGAGATCTCCGCTGGACTAACTCCCGGGATGAGTCCGAGAGGTAGCTTGAGTCCGTGGCAGCTTTCTCTCAATGTGTGGATCTATCACCCGTCCCGCCGAAAACCCGTCAAAGCATCTCATTTTTGACCAGCCCTCGTCTCGGCGCCCGCGTTACGGTCGTCAGTCACTGCAAACGTATACGCACGCGTCGTGTCCATGGCCTCATCTGCGAGACGCGGCGAGCAGATCCGTCTTCGAGGCGGTATGCAGGCACAGCGCAGCGTCCAGCGAGGCGCCAGGTCGCGCGCGCCGCCGGCGGGCGCACGCATCACTTCAAAACCACCAATTGAAGCGCTCGCACGATCCGTAACGTCCGCGGCCACGGCGCGCATTGCACTCGCGCCGCCGCCGCCGCGCGCTCTCCGACCCGATTCAAACGCGACGCGCGTCGGAGAGGCAAGACCAAAACCGAACACCCCCGCAGATCTTCATCAAGACGCTGACGGGCCGCAAGCAGGCCATGACCTTCGAGCCCAGCGACGACGTGTCGCAGATCAAGCAGCAGCTCCAGGAGAAGGAGGGCATCCAGGTGGACCAGATCCGTTTGATTTATTCGGGCAAGCAGCTCGCGGATGACAAGCCGCTCGAGTTCTACAACATCCAGGCCGGGGGCACCATCCACATGGTGCTCCAGCTGCGCGGCGGCGCGCCGGGAACTGTGTAACCGTGTATGCTTATGCTCTCCGTTCTACCGCCGATAGCGACCCCCTCGAAATGGATTTGACACGGCTGGCCCGATGGCTGGCCCGATGGCGCCGGTCGGGCAAAACTTTAGCCGGGTTTTTGCATGTATAAAGCTTACAAAGAGCCGCGCGCGTCTCGCGCTAGCGGGTTACTCACAGACACACTCTCTTATCGATTCGTTGAGGCGGTGCCTCTCGCGCAGTGACCCGTGGACGTGAACCTGTTGAATTAACTTGAAAATTAGAGGACCAAGTGCTCGGAGGACTGGGACGCGGGCTGAGTAGCCGCACTCGTCGCCGCACCGTCCGCTTGTGCCGCGCCGTCCGCCCGTCAGTGCGCTCATTCACTTGCGCCGCTCGTTCACGTCGTCTGCGCCGCTTGTCCACGCCTCTCGTCAGCCGCACACAAAGTTTGTGACAAAATGCGTCTCTCCATCACCGATGTCATCGTGTTGACTTTTACTACTAGTGCCGCGGGCGCCGTCCCGAACCATATTGTCGGCGCGAAGGAGCTCGCGCAGTATGGAGCGCCCCGGAGCGCGACGACGCTCCAGTGGTTGACCGTCTCGGCCTACGCGTGCGCCCTCGGCATGGACGTAAACGTAACAAAATCACACAAAGAGAAGAGCGCGGTAAGCATGGAGAAGCGCGGCGTGCCCTTGTTCGTCACGCACGTAACAGAAAGTCACGCACGCAACGCGTTCGGCGTGCCCGAGGACTTCCGACCGGATACCTGGCGCGAGACGGCGCGGACGCTCGAGCGCCAGTGGAAGCTCCCCGCGGGCGCCATCGCGTACGTGCAGGAGACCGCGGCCGTCTCTCTGCAGGACTGGCGCATCGTCCGGGACTACGCCAGCGTCTTCGGGTTATCGGAAGCCTCGACCGCTGCGCGGGAGGTGGTCGAGTACGTGCGGCTGTGGGATACCCTCCGCCGCTGCTGCGGGCCGCAAATGAGCGAGGGCTACCGCGCGCGCCTCTACGGCAAGGTCCACAACGTCAGCGTGACGGACTTCGCGCCGATGCGTCGCGGACCGGGCGACGTGGCCTACGACTCCTGCGAGATGTACGACGTCGACGCGGCGGAACGCGCGCTCGTGGAGACGGCGCTGTTCCGGCGCTGCCCAACGATGCGCGCCATCCAAGTCGGTCTGGACTGGGCCACGCTCGACGGGTCGTTCTGCCGACGCTACGAGGCCGCCGCGGTGGCGACGAAGATGAGCTGGAACCGTAACCCGTTCCCCCGGCTCGAAACGATGCGCAGGCGGGACGTGGATACTGATGAAACGCGGCTCCAGCGACGCGTTGCCATCTTAGAGGAGGAGCTCGCGGCGGCGCGCCAGGCGCTCGCGGCGGAGCGCGCCGCGGGGTAGCGGCGCGGGGGGGGGTCCGTTTCTTTTTTGAATATAGTTGTTTTGTTTCATGATGTTACCTGTTCCCCCAGCAGGGCGACGACGGCCGAGTGGCTTTTCAAGTTTCTCCGCTGAAGAGTATCCGTGTATCTTTATTACTGTCTAGTAAGTAGTACACTCTTCTTTGTTTTCTTTGTTGCGCGCGCCCACGCTAAAACCCGTTTTGGGCCGGCAGCTTTTCAAATCTGAGCGGCCGGCTGCCTGTCAACGTAAACTCACGGCTGCATGCGTTGGCCGACCTCCATTGTACACATCTAAAGCTGCAGAAACTTCGCTGCAGTCCGCGCCCTCGACGAGCCGCGGGTAAATTATTAAGGCTCAGGCAGGACAGACCATGCCTCTGGTCGACGTGAACCAAAAGCCGGTGGCGGCCCGCCGCAAGGCCGCGAACCCCCCGCGGAGCCCCGCCGCCGCCAGTTTGCAGCCGATCTGCGACGTCTTCAACCGCCTCGGGGCCCTCGGGGGCTGGGACGGCGTCGGCCGGCGCGGCGACGTGGCGCGGGGCCTAGACCCCCATTTCAAGAAGATCGTGCTGACGCTGGGCGGGTCCACGGCCCGCTCGGCCTGCATTTTACCAAAACGGGGCGAGCTCGGTCTGAAGGCCCGGTTCGTGTACGTGCAGTACGCGCGAGCGTCGCCCTCCAAGCCGGCGTCCATCGAGCTCGAGCTGACGCGGAGGAAGACGCAGGACTCCTGTCGCGTTTCTTTAAGTTCGTCGCACGCCGCGCCCTATAAGATCGCCGGCGGCGCGTTACGCGCGCCTCTGGTGGACCACGCGCGGTGGACGACGGCCGTGGTCGACCTCCAGAGCGCCTGCGCCCTCTTCCACCAGACCGTGAACACCTCGCCCATCACGGTGAAGAAGATCACGATCCAGGGCGACCTTAAGGTGCGGGGCGTGTGGACGGCTCACAAAGAATTTACGACCAACGACTGCCCGGTGGATCTAACGATGAAGCGCGGTGGGCGGGAGCCGCTGGAGTTTGTGCGCTTCCCGGAGAAGGAGGAGGAGGAGGAGGACATCGAAGTGGAGGCGCCGGCGCCGCGGCCCCTAAAGCAACCGGAGCTCGCTCCGCGCGTTTTAAGAAACGCCTCGGTCAAAGCGAGCTTGCAAGCGCGCGTGGGCTTCTCGGGCGCCAAGGCCGTGGCCTGGACCTCGCCGACGCGCTGCGTCTACGCTTCTGGTCGGGCTTTGGCTTCCGTGGACGCCTCGACCGGCAAGACCATCGCGAAACCTTTGTCAATGAACGAGCACTGCCAAGCAAAGGCCCACACCGAGGCCGTGTCCCTCGTGGCCGCGGCCCCGGGCATCCTGGCGAGCGCCCAGTCCTGCGCGGATTCCTGTCGGGTGGCCCTGTGGAAGCCGTGCCCGCGCGAGGACGAGTGGCTCTGCGACTTCGCGCCGCACGCGCGGGCCGTGACGTGCCTCGCGTTCTCGCACGACGGCGGCCGCCTCTGCTCCGTCGGGCTGGACGCGCAGGCCCGGGCCCAGCTCGTCGTCTTCGACGTGGCCAAGTTGAAGCAGAAGAAGCGGCGGAAAGATTTGTCTTTCGCCATTTTGGCGAAGCAGCTCTCGGATTTTGATGTGACGGCCATCGCCTGGAGCCCGTACGAGGCCGATAGATTGGTGAGCTGCGGGCGAGAAAACGTTAGGTTTTGGCGGTTGCGGCACGGCCATCTCCCGGGGTGTCCTGCATTATTACACGAGTACGTCCGCGACGCCAAGTTCACGGCGCTGTGCTTTGAACCGGTGTATGGCGCCAGAGATGGACAAGATGTCGCAGAAGCCCTGGCCACCAAGTCCGACAAGGGCGACAAGATCGTCTTCGTGGCGTCCGAGACGGGCCACGTGCTCCAGGTGAGCTACGCCCAGCGTTCATTACTCTGCGTGCTCAAGTTGCACGAGGGGCCTATCCGGGGCATCTGCGCCACGCCCGGGTACATCGTGACCGCCTCGGACGACCGCTTTGTGAGACTGTGGCCGCCGGGTTTTGCCGACTTTTTGATGGAAGCGAAGCACGACGCGCCGGTCGTGTCCATCAGTGTCGCGCCGGACGGTCTACGGGTGGCCTGCGGCACGTCTCGCGGCGCTCTTGGTGTTTTAGATGTGGCGTCGCATGCCTACGGCACGCTCATAAGGGCCCACACGGGCGCCATCCTGGACATTGCCTGCACTCATGGAAAATTCGCCACGTGCGGCGAGGACGCCACGGTGCGCGTCTGGGACGAGGCGACGGGCTTGCAGAAGTCCGAATTGGCGTCGCCGGACGACCGCGCGCTCTGCTTGGCGTGGCGGCCCGACATCGATAATGTAGCGGTGGGCTTCGCTTCGGGTTCAGTGCGAGTCTTCGACCTGGACCAGACCCGGACGTTACATGACATGCGCCAGCACAAGGCGTCCGTTTCGTCCTTGCAGTTCCGCTCGGCGCGGCACCTGTACTCCGCGTCGCGGGACGGCCACTTGTGCTTATACGACGCGTCCCAGAACTTCGCCGTCGTCGCGTTAGTGCACGTGGACGCCAACCTCCCGAAGCACGCCTGGGGCCCGAGCCACGACGGGCACCTGACGCTAGCGACGTCCCCGGACCACAACGTCGTGGCGTGCATCACGTCGCGGGACCCCACCAAGGTGGCGCTGTTCGACGCGTCGTCCTTAAGGAGATCACCGTTATCGTTAGACGTGGCCGCGACGGCCCGCTGGCCCCTCAAGCCCCTCGTGGACGCCTACTGGAACGATATGACGCTGTATTTGGTGGAGGAGGACGGCTCCGTGTGTAGAGGCGATCTGGCCCATAAGACGCTGGGGCTGAACGGTCTGGAAGACAAGCAGCCCGCCGGCCGGGCGTCCAGTGGGCAAGCGTGTGTCGCGGACGTTTTATTAATACGAGTCTGCGCGGCCAAGCACACGTATGAGTCTATAGAACCCTTCCAGCCCGGGCGGCGCGTGGCGCGGCTCAGTGGCTCGGGCGAGGTGCTGTGCGGGCTGGACGGGAAGGATGATCGCATTGTTCATTTGAGAGCAGTCAGTAAAGGTGCCTGCGCGGACGTCTCGGCGAAGCTGGATGACCATTCATCGACCATCAAGCGGTGCGCCTTCACGCCCTCGGACCGCCTCATCACCTGCGACGCGGCGGGCGGCATCGGTGTGTGGCACTGGGAGCGGCTGGGCGAAGTGCTGTCGCCGACCGCTCCTTTAGGGACGGACGACGCCTTCTGCCGGGACCGCTCGCAATTAGGTTGGACGGACGACGGCGACCCGGCGCTGTCGGCGGATCCGGACTCTCGGGGCTGCGCCGTGAAGCTAGACGTCGTGGCGGGGCCTGTCTGGTGCCGGTGCGGCGACCGCATCGTCGAGGCGGCGCCCAACGGTATTGTGGCGCGGGTCGCAGGCGACGCGTCTATTAATCCGGTCGACCTGGATTCGTCATCTCCGACATGCTGCGCCGCGTCGAAAGACGTGGTCGCGTTCGGATTCCAAGAGTCGGAGACGGTGCGGTGCTGGCGGTGGAGCGAGGCCGGCTGGGCGCCCGTGCCTCTTACCGGGTTGGAGGGCCCCTGCACGGCGTTGGCGTTCGGTTCTTTGCTATTCGCGGCCCACGGTAATGTAGTCGCGGCGTACGTCGATGGCGCGGCCGTGGTGGCGCAGGAGACGCGCCCGGTGATGGAACTGGCCGCGTTCGCCCAAAAGCCGGCCTGCGCCGCTCTTTTACAGGGCGGTTCAGCGTGCCTGTTTACGTTGGAAGACGGCGCGCTCGAGGAGACTCTGTTGGTGAAGGTCTCAGACGCGATCTCGGTGTCGACGTGGCGCGACGCCGTGGTCGTATTAGATGCGCAGGGCATGGTCAGCTTCCACCGCGGCGCCGCGGACCCCTGCTACGAACCGGTGCACGTCGGCGCCGGCGCGATATCCATCGAGTGCGGGCCGACCAATGTGCTCGTGGCCTACGCGGACCGCGTCGCCGTCTGGGCGCTCGCCGTGGACGACGCCGTAGGCCGGGTGCACCTCACGCCGAAGGCGTCATTGAACCTCGACGCGGCGCCGGCGCGCGTGCAGGCGGCCCCGGGCGCCGCGCTCGGCCTCGTGGCCACCGCGCAGGGCGCCCTCTGGTACTTCCACGCCGACGCCGCGCACGACGACGAGTTCGCCGCGGACGGGGCCTGAGCGTCCCCGCCCCGATTTTTGAGCGGCCGTAGGCCCTAACTTTTGCCCTTCTTAGATTGCTCCGCGGCGGGATGGGGGTCTTTCGCGTCCTGGGCTTACTGAGAGAAGCTCAGGCTTAAGTGTGAGTGATCAGGCTGACTCGGCCAAACGAAAACCCGCACAAAGTTGCAAAACGGGTTTCAAAGTCTCGTTGTCGCTAGTCTCGTTGACCTCATGCTACCTCACCGTTAGTCTGCTGGACTGGTCGAATCGCCACGACACCAGAGCGACAAATGCGTGGCCTCGCATGCCTCCTCCTCGCCGCCGCCGCGACGAGCCAAAAAACCGTGGGCGTCTGCGTCGTGCTCACGCACTTCGTCTACGAGGACCGGGCAGGCGTCGCGCATCTGGGCGAGTTGCGCGACCTCACGGCGCTCTTCGGGTCCTTAAAAGACCAAAAGGTCTGCCGGTGCCTCGTCTCGGACTTTGGGGCGCACCGCGTTAGAATATCAGAAAAGCTGCGGCGGATCGACAAAGCCGCCGCCGTCGACGACTGGGTAGAGGCGCTCACGCGGGACGAAGTGCAACGCATGGAACCGGCCGTCTTCGCGCGCTGGAACACTTCAAATGCTTTCCCGCACATCCTGGTCCACTACCTCACGAAGATCCTCGCCTACGATAGGTTGCCCTACGACGTCACCCTCTATTTGGACGACGACATGTACGCGTGCTTTGACGTCGGTTTTCTAGGTGACGCTCTTTTAGAGCTTGCTGAAACGGGCCCCGTCCGGCTTTCCGACCGGCGGCTCTCGCAGGGCGAGGCGAGCCTGGACGATTCGGAGTCGCGACAAATCGCGCGGTATTTACACGACGGCCGCCCCCCGGCGCTGTGGCGGCACTTCGACCTCCAGGGCGGCGCCGTACTCCTAAAGCGGTCGCCGCGGCAGCAGCGCTTCGCGGCCTACGCGCGCCGGGCGTTTGTGGACCTGTGGTCCGGGACGTATACGAAGGCCGTGATCGCGTCGATCAACGGCACGGATTCATATGATATGGTCGCCAAAGCTGCCGGCCTGCGCCGGAAGCGCAACACGGACCACAGCTCACGGTCGTCGGAGACGGCCCCGCGGCCATCGTCGACGGACAGGGATGGAGCGTCGGATTGCAATAATTGCAGCATGGCTGGGCATCGCCTAGAGCTGCGCGCGAGTCATGCAGGGCGTTTTTGACGGCGACGGCCGAACAGCAGAGGAGCAAGAGGGCCAGTTTCATAGTTTTCTAGGCGATGCGCCGGCACCAATGTGTACCAAGGATCGCTCTAACGCTTTGTGTGGGTTACTCAGGCCGCCTGGTCGCGCCGCGCTTGACGCCGCAGAGACGTGCGTGCACAATGCTTCAGTCTGGCCTCGCGAGATCAAAACCCGTCCACCTAATAAGCAGGACTCTCTAGTTAGCAATACCACACACACACATTACCACATACACCTACCCCATTTTCTCTTTGCGCGACGACGGCAACGCCACAAAAACCGCCACCGTCCCGGCGAGCCCGGCGACGCCCGCGAGGGCGATCTCGGCGCCGCGTGGCGCGCCCGCGTCCACGACGAGCCCCAACAAAAAGGGCACGACGATGTAGACGCCGTCGCCGGCCGCCCGCGGTAGGGCCAGGGCCTCGGCTTCGCCGCCCGGGGGCGCGAGCCGTTGCGCTAAAGCCTGGAGGGCCGGGGCCTGGGCGGCGACGGCCGCGGACCACAAGATGATGAGCGCGGAGAAGGGCGCGGCCGGGTCCTCTAACGAAAGCGCCGCGGGGACCGCGCACAATGCGCCGCCGCCAACGAGGCCCGCTGCCACGGCAACCGTCCTCGCCCCGACGCGGTCGACGCCGAAGCCCCCCACCGGCGCCCCGACCAGGCCGCCGAGCCCCGCGAGGGACACGAGCGCACCGGCGCCCGCCGCGCCGCCGGGCAGCACTTGCGCGGCCAAGAGGGGAACGCTGGCGATCTTCGCCGCGAAGCCAAACCGACTACAAATCTCGGCCGCCGTGAGGCCGCGCCATCGACCATCTTCGAGGAGCAGGAGCCAGTCTACGCCGTCTCCCTTTTCGTCATTGTCAGCGCGAGCCGCGGTCGAGGTCTCGGGCAGCTGCGTGTAGATGGCCGCGGTTATCAGCGCGGCGCCGGTCACGGCCAGGAAGCAGGCTCGGGGTCCGTACGTTTCGGACAGGAGCCCGCCGAGCGGGGCGCCGAGGGCGATGCCGGCCGTGGCGCCCGCCTGGTTCGCGGCGATTGCGCGGCCGCGAATGTCAGGTGATATATTTCCCAAATCAGCGAGCAGCCCGCGTTCCGCCGACTCGCTCACGCATCGTCCGGCGCCGAGTCCCAGCCGCGCGATGACGAGCGGCGCCAGCGACGACGCCAGCGCCGTACCCGCGTCGCTCAGCGCAATGAAGAGCATGCCGCCGATCAACGCCGGCTTTCGCGCCTTGTCCGCAAAGGCGCCACTGACCTTGGCACCAAGGAGTAATGCGAGGGCAGGGGCGGAAATCACAACTCCGCTCGCCGACGCGGACAGGCCGAGCGTCTCGCGACCATAAATAGCCACCACTGGTATGACCGCCCCGACCCCAATGAACAGGACCACTTGTGCGGCGATGAGCGTCGCGAGCGTTCGTTGCACGTCTATTTCGGCATCGGTGTCGCTTGGTCTCGCGGCCAAGCTGGTACGTCGCTTTACCTCATCGATGGCGTGGGGTGGCCGCAGTGCCGCAGCTGTGCGATGCCTTGCTACAGTCTTGGTGAAAGGTTGCAAGGCACAGGCCTGCAACACCAGCAATGCTCCGCTGCAATAGCGATGCATGCTGATGGTAGCGATGCGTGACCGATGCATCGTTGCTGCATCGACGAGACCGCAAGGCAAAAGCTGCGTGCTCAAAGCTGGCTGTGCGGGTTTCATGTGCGGGTTTTCGAGGGCACCCATTACACCCATAAAGCCTTTGCGAGTACGCGTCGTCAAAGTGGCAACAAGACGTACCAACGCACTTGAGTGCATTGATGTCGCGAGTCAAAAGTTGTCTCAACCATGAAAATTAGCCTGCAATGCCTCTGCGCCATGGCGTGCGCCGCGGCGGCTCAGACCTACGAAGAGTGCCACGTCTCCCGCGGCGGCGCCACCGCCCGCGAGCGGGCGATGCCCGGCCGTCGCCGGCTCCTCCCAAACGCGACCGCCGCCGAGGCGGGCCGTCGCCGCCTCCTCCCCAAGCCGATCACAAAGGAGCCCGGCCCGAAGCCCGCGGGCTCGGTCACGTTCCTGGTGGTCTCGCGCGCGCGGAGCGGCACGGATTGGTTGCGGGCGATGCTGAACGACCATCGCCGTGTCTGCATGGAAGACGAGGCGGTGAACGACATACGAACAATGAGGACGAAGCTGCTGCGTAAGGGCGAGCCGCTCGACTCGGTCGACCGCCAGTCGGACGCTCTACTACAGAAGCGACTAACGAACGTGGCGTCCGGCAATTTTATCAAGCGCATGCGCCGCAAGGACGACGCCCTGAAGTGCCGCTGCAACTCGGAGCAGGTCTGCGCGCGGGGCTTCAAGTGGTTCAATAGCCAGGGCGGCGCCTGTCCCCTATCCCCCGAGGTCTACAGCCACCCGAAATATAAGCGGACGCCCTGCAACGCCCAATCCAACGAGACGCTCCGCGAGTGGATTCGGGACAACGAGGCGCGCGTGATCTACCTCGAGCGCCTCGGCGTCGAGAAGTACATGAGCGGCTTCGCCCACGAGAACCGCACGCTGCCCTTGCACTGCGCGACGGACGCGTGCGCCCAAAAGGTCGCCGCGGGCGTGGGCACGGTGCGCGTCGACGTTCATAACCTGCTCCGGAAGTTACGGCTGCAGCAGGCGGAGATGGCGGCGCTGCGAGATTGGGCGGCGGCGGCGGGCGCCGCGTATTTGTCTTTACAATACGGCGAGCTGCGACGCGACCCCGTTGGCGTGGTATCGAGGATATATGCTTTCCTGGACGCGGAGCCGCACGAGACGCGGCCGGACCTCTACACGCGGTCCATGCGGAAACCGCTTTCTGAATACTTCGAGAACCTCGACGAGGTCCGCGAGGCGCTCCGCGGGACGCCCTGGGCGGCGGATCCCGTTCTAGCGTAGTAGTATTTCTAGTCACCACTTAATGCCACCGAATCTATTCGCCAGGGACGACTTCGACTCAAACGCCGACGCGTCGCCTACCATGCCACGACGCGGCCGTCGCGCCCTCCTACGGATGGGATGCGGCGTCGCGCCTGTCTCGTCGTCGTCGTCCTCGTCCTCCACTTCTTCGACGTAGTCGATGCGCTCGTCGACCTCTTCCACGTCCTCGGAGTAGTCCACGCTGCTCATTCTCCGCCGTCGCTCGCACGCGGCTGCCGACGGACGCTTTGCGCGCGACCTGCGGCTGTTGGTCGCCGCGCGCTTGCTACTGTCCGTCGGCGTAGCGGGCTCGGGAGCGGCCTCGCTGCGGCCGCGCTTGCTCGTCCGCGACGCCGCGTGCTCGACCACAGCCGTCGTAGTTACCGCTCGAGCCGCCACCTGCGCGGCTCGGAGCCGCGCGCGCAGCCCTGTCGTTTTGGAGCTGGGAGATGCTTGGGGCAGCCCCTCATCTGGTGTCACGACAGGGGTCACGATGACGTGCGCACTCATTTGATTGATCAAAACGCAGCAGGCGTGATGGTTGCTTGCGCTCACTAGGCCACCCACGTTCTCTGAGTGCTGCAGATCTAGAGCATTTTGGTGAAAACCCGTCTACGAGGAACACAAGAAACCCGCACGCGGAAAGGAGCTAGCTGGCGCTGCAGCGCTGAGTCTTGCGTGCTCAGCAGCTTGCGTCGTGTAAGAGGCGATTTAAAGGCCCCAGACTGTCCGCCGACGACTCGTGCGACTGCAGACTTAGCAAGGAGAGCCTCTGACTGTCTACCGACCGTGCTACCAAGGAGACCTCTGACTGTCTACCATCGACTGTCTACCATCGTGCGACAGCTTTATTTAGCAAATGAGAGCAATGTCAGCACGCAAAGCTGCCACCGCAGCAGCAGTGGCAGGCGTGCCACTCCTCGCGTACGCCACGAGCGACGATGCCACTCGACGAATCGGAGACGTGACGCTCACCGCAGCGATCACGTATGCCGACTACAAGATCAATGACGTCGACGGCTGCCACGCGCGCGGCGCGTCGCGCCTGCACGCGCTCGCCACGAAGCACGGCGGCCTCCTCACGAAATTTGGTCAGCACGTTGGCAGCCTGCAGCGTCTAGCACCGCCGGCGTACGTGTCGAAGCTCGCCTCGTTGCGAGACGCCTGCGTGCCGTCGGACGCACAAGCGGTCCGCGATTTGTTAAAGAGGGAGCTCGGCGACAGAACGAGCGACCTCGCGACCCTCTCCGACGCGCCGACCGCGGCGGCCTCGATCGCGCAAGTCCACACTGGAACGCTGACGGACGGCACAAGAGTCGCCGTGAAGATCATGCGCCCCACGCTCGAGACGTCGGTCGAGGCCGACGTCCTCGCTCTGCGGTACTCGTTCCGGGCGCTGCGTCTCCTGGCGCCGGACATTGCACATAAATGGGACTGGCTCTTGCCCGAGTTCGAGGACAGCGTGCGCCTGGAGCTCGACTTCCTCCAGGAGGCCGCCACCCAAGCACGATGTGCGTCTTTGTTGCAAGTGCCGCGGCCGGCGCTCTTTTGTAGAGCGCCTGCCGGCCCGGGTTCGGTGACCGTCCGCGCGCCGGCGGTGCGGTGGGACCTCACCACCAAACGCGTCCTGACGATGGAGTTCGTGGACGGTCATCGCGTCGACGACATGGAGGCGCACGCGCGGCATGGAACCGATCCAAAGCGCGTCGGCTACGCGCTCGTCAATGCTTTGTCATCATTATCGTGCGAGCATGGCCTGGTGCACGCCGACCCCCACGCGGGCAACCAGCTCGTCTCGCCGGTCGACGACGGCGGCTTTACGCTGTGGCTGTTGGACCATGGATTGTACAGGCGTCTGGAAGCGCCGACGCGGCGGCGGCTAGCCAGTCTCTGGGCGACGCTGGCGTGCCGCGACTTTGAGGGCGCGGCCGACGCCGCGGTCGCGCGCGCGGCCGCCGGGGGGCGCGCCCTCGTCTGGCGCGACTGCGGCTGGGGCGGCCTCCTCCTCCTCCCCGCGCGCTACGCGGGCGAGCTGGCCTTCCGGGGCGCCGGCGC
>Ga0114994_10000092_pt1 | contig 46681 bp, 30 predicted proteins | sample ArcticOcean_MG_C_9_FD_87043 | JGI IMG/M metagenome (GOLD analysis project Ga0114994, IMG submission 87043) | Marine microbial communities from western Arctic Ocean - ArcticOcean_MG_CB2_152 | ecosystem: Environmental > Aquatic > Marine > Oceanic | place: Arctic Ocean: Canada Basin | collected...
GCGGCGGGGGCCGCGGCGGGGGCCGCGGCGCCGGCGGCCGGCGCTCGCGCCGCAGCTTGTCGAGCGCGGCACGCTCGCGCTCCTCGCGCGTGGGCACGCGCCGCCGCGGCGACGGCGACCGCCGGTCGCGCCGCCGGCCCCGCGAGCGGCTCCGGCTCTGGTCGCGGCCCCGCGAGCGGCTCCGGCTCCGGTCGCGGCGGCGGCGCCCGCGGCTCCGGCTCCGGCTTCGGTCGCAGCGGCGGCCTCGGCTCCGCGACCGCGACCGCGACCGCGCCGGCGCCGGCGCCGGCGCCTCCTCCACGACGCCGTCCTCCTTGGCCACGCGGACCCACAGATCGCCCTTTCGGACCATCTTCAGCTTGCCCTCGGCCGGGTGGGCCTGGGCGTCGGCGTCGCGCGCGTCGCTGCCGAAGGTGCCCACGACGCCCCAGCCCACGGCGCCCTGCTCGAAGCCGCGGTTCGCGCAGTCTTCTTTCGTCGCCGCCCGCCGGCCCGCCGCGAGCTGTCGCTGCTCCGTCTGGTCCCGGGCGATGCAGCCGCTGTCGAAGTTCCGGTGTTTCGCCAACGAGGCCTCGTCCTGCTCCCAGCGCGGCGCCTCGGGGTCCGAGACGGGCACGAACTTGGGCATGGCTGGTGCTGCTTTCTGGAGCGCTGGCTGGCGGTGAGGCGGTGTTATTGATGGAAATCAAAAACGTATGATGCTCGCGGTGTAATAGGCACGTCCTCAGCGTGTTTTTACGGGTGATGTAGCATTTTTACGCCGACAGTGAAAACCCGTGCAAAAAAACCGAACCCGAACCCTCAATAGCTAAAAATTTGGGCCGCTCTTCTTGCATCGGCGCCTATTTCAGCACAAACAGGCATAGCTATCCTTTTGAGGGGGAGTGCTAAGTTGTCACACTTGGTCCAGCCGCCTAGCTAGACAGACACACACAGTCAGCTGTCGGCATCGGCGCGCTGTCGCGACGTTTGCAAGCAATTGACGTCGCGCTGTAGCCATACGCTTCACTGCGCGCGGCCGAGGCGATGTCGACGTACGCGACGAACACGACGACGACGTACACGTACCCGGAACGGACGCCGATCACCGAACAGCTCCATCTGTGGGCCCTGGTCGGCTACACGTGCGTGACGGGCCTGCTCGCGTTGATCTGCCTTTTGTGCGCGCACCAGCTCCAGAAGACCCACGAGCGAGCGGCCGCGAAGGAAGCCAGAGAAGCGAGAAGGGGCGACTACGCGCCCTGGTCCGTCGTGACAGAGAACGGCGCCAGATCGGGCAACCCCTGGCGCCCGCGCACCGCCACGCATTTGAGGATCGCGGCCTACGCGTTTTCCTGGTGGGCCTTGAGCGTCTCCTTCACCCTCGTGAACAAGTACTTTCTGTACTACTGGAAGGCGCCCGCGCGGCCGGGCGTGTTCGTGCCGCCCGGGTTTCCCTTCGCCGTGACTACGACAACTCTCCATTTGACGATGAAGGTCGTCCTGTCCACAGCAACTATTCGGTGGCGGCAGTACCGGCTGGCCAAACGCCTGAGTCGGGACGAGGCGTCCGCGGAGGAGGCGTCGACGATCGTGGTCCCGGAGGAACTCTCGCGGAGCACGCGGTGGAAGTACGCCTACTCGACGGGCGCGACGACCGCGCTGGACATCGCGACCTCCAATCTAGCTTTGCTCTACGTGACGGTCTCGTTCTACACGGTGGCCAAGACCACGACATTGGCCTGGACGCTCATTTGGGCCACGGCGTTTCGATTAGAACCGTGCCGCCTCAAGACCGTGCTCATCGTGCTGGTCATCGTGGGCGGATTGGTCCTGTCGACGGAGGGCGAGCGCCACCAGACCTACGGGTTCAGCGCGTTCGGCACGATCTTAGTCCTGGTTGCGGCGTGCCTCGGGGGCGCGCGGTGGTGCCTGACCCAGGCCCTCTTCAGCCGCGACGCGGCCTGCGCCGAGGACCCGGTCGTGGTTGTGTACCACGTGTCACCGGCCGGTGTGTTGACGCTACTACCGATCGCGCTGTTGTGGGAGTTCCCGCGGCTCTACTTCTGGCTACAATTGGTCTCGACGGAAGGCGCCATATCAGCGTTCCTCTTCGCGTGCGGGGTCGGTGTTATCGCCTATCTGATGTTATTAGCGGAGGTCAAGCTGCTCCACGAGACGTCTTCCTTATCGCTCAGCGTCGGCGGCGCCCTGAAGGACGTGTCGCAGATCTGCCTCGCGTCCGTGACCTTCGGCGACGAGATCACCCTCGGCACGGCCGCGGGCCTCGCGCTGGTCCTCGCGGCGTCCCTGGCCTACGCCAAGTCGCGGGCGGGGCGCCGGCGGAGCGCGTCCGTGGCCGAGGGCGCGACGCGCTACGCCGTCGTGACCACCAAGGGGGACTTCGACGACTCGCTCGACGACGACGACCTCAACGACAACGAGCTGCTGTGAGAGCCATAAATTAATTATTGTGATACAGTTAGGAACAGCACAGAGACGGCGGTGAGCACTACCAGCGCATGCGGCGCGCGCGACGCGCCCGACTCGGTCGTCGCCGCGGTGCACTCGATTTTATCATTAACGTCGCGGCCCATGACTGGGTTGCCCATCGCGACGTCGAAGACCTGGCACGCGGCCATCGCCGCTTCTGTGGGCCAGCAGACCTCCGCGCCGGCGCACACGACGCAGTCGCCCATGGTCAAATGGCTCGCGCCGCTGACCAGGGCCGCGCAGCCGGTGCTGTCCGCGCACGTGGCGTCGATGTGCGCGGCGTCGCCGGTCGTCCCGGAGCACGTGCACGTGACGCCTGAGCCGCTGCTCGCGGCCACGGCCACGGCGGTGCAGGGCGGGCATGTATTGGTGTCCGCGCAGCAGCCGCTCGCGCCGGGGCTCGAGCCGTCGAGGCAGTCGCCGGCTGACGTCGCGTGGGTTGCCAGGAGGAGCGCGAGGACGGTCCGTTTCATCTCAATAATTGTACTCTTGTGTTGTGTCAATACTGGGGCAGCCGCTCAAGCGTTAGGGGCAGCCTTTTTCTCGGTAAGTGGACCGCGTTGAACACAACTCTTGCGTTGTCCGAAGCGCATCTGCGGCGCTCGATTTTTTGTTCTCTTCACGCACCCCGCACTGTATTGCCAAAGTCGCCCCCGCCCCACAACGTCGTCGTATGCTTCCACGGCCGCCGGAAAACTTACGAGCTCCGCCACAACTTTAACATTCACTAAGCGCGCGGGGCGTGCAGCAAACTCGATCAACCGACACGCTGTCCGTGGAACGAGGAGGGCCAGCCACGAACGTAGAGTGGCGCGGTGCAGGAACGCGCACGATATAACGACAACGCCATCGGCGTGCTCCGGCCGCGCGCGCGACCGCAAGCCAACTCCTTCTTTTGAAAGGGGCAGCCCCCGCCGACGCCGCCGGGCACCCCTGCGGGCCGCCACTCGAAGGGGCCGCGCACGACGCTGCGCCGCCGCTGCGCGCAGGAGGTCCGTCGAAGGAAAAGGCCCCTGCGGAACATGCCGGCGCTCGAGGTCGACCCCGAGGAGCCGGGCCAGGGCATGGCCCCCAGCCGCTCCATCCTGGCCGGGACGTATAACCAGACGTACCTCATCCGCACGCCGGACACGGGGAATGAAGAGCGCGAGGCCAAGGGCTTGAGTGATGATAGCGACGACGGCGACGACTCGGACTCGTACGTGGAGCGGCGGGTTTTATTTCGGTGCGGGAACTGGTGCTATACGGGGAACATTACCCTGGAGAAGTCGCGGGTGTTACTGTCGGATCTAACACGAGTGATACCCACATTGCAACGGCAGCAAAATAGACTGCACTTCTACTGCAACGCTTCTAGCATTCCGGGCGAGAGCTCCTTCAAGGAGCCCATGGCCTTCATCGCGGAGGCGGCCGAGTTCGCCGCGCGGGAACTGGCCTCGGACACGGTCCACGACGAGTTGAGAAAGTGGACGGACGTTTATGGGTGGATGGAGAACGACCAATCGCAGACCTACTTCGAGATCCAATGTTCTCCTCCCCCTTGCATGGACGGTATTGCATTGGCGGCGTCTAAAACGTACGCGCGAGGATTAGTCTTCGTCGCGGTGTACTTCGACCGAGCCTTGTACGTGGTGGTCCAGGACGGCGAGGGGGACCAGCCTTTGTTAGATGTCAAATTCCCCGACGTGTCGTGCCCGGGCCAGGGCATTCATGTCGCGACGTACGGCGGCGAGCAGCGGACCTGGTTGAAACTAGCGCTGTGGCACTCTCTGGCGCAAGAAAATCAACCTAAAGTAGAAGGGCCCCGGCGGAGTCTCCGGGAGCAGCCCAAGACCACAAATCTAACCACGGACTCATACGTGCAAATGTACACGGTCCTAAAGGCCAATAAGGACGAGACCAGTGCTCAAGGGATGGCGCACCACGATGTTTTGTTTAGATTCGGGTCCTGGTGCTACGCTGGCAGTGTGCAACTGACACCTCTCTTAGATCTGGCGGATCTGCCCCACCTCATTCCGGCGCTGCGAATGCAGCAGTCCCGGTTGGACTTCCTCTGCGACGTGGCGCAGATGCCCCTCAGCAGTCCATTCGCGAAGCCGATGGGCTACTTCGCGTCCATTTCCGGAGCCATGGAGACGGAGCTCGTCGCGGCGGAAGGTGTGTTAGCCAAGTTACTCGCGCAGCTCGACCGTTTTGAAGTCGGGGGCTCCGTGTCGTCGTGGCTGGAGGGCGATAGTACGCAATCCTTCTTCGAGTTCCAGCTAGGTTCGGACAAGGAGGTGGACAAGGCTTTTAGGAACGTGGAATTACTAGCGGCCAAGACCTACACCGCAACAGGAGTAGTCTTAATAGCCATCTACTTCCAGGGCACCTTTTACGTTGTGGTAGGAGAAACAACAGGAGAACAGCCGTTATTAGACTCGCGGTTCCCCGACGTGAGCGCCAAGGGCCGGGGCTACCTCGTCTCGTCCTACGGCGAGGGCACCATGGCGTGGCCCCAGTTGCGGAAGGTCTCCATCTGGCAGACGGCCAATGCCATGCAGACGGAGCTCGAGGAACGCGGCGTCAAAGCTTCAGATGGGGACGACGAGGCCGAGGTGCACGTGGTCACGGGCAAGCCCGTGGTCAGGGATCCCCTCGAGACGGCGCGCATGGGCGGCGAGGACGCCAAGGTCAGTCAGCGGAAGGCCGCCATCGTGACGCCGTCATACGCCGAACCGGCGTCCCAGGCCAAGGACGAGGCCCCCTCGCGCAGCCCCATGAAGGAGGACGACGACGAGGACGACAAGGAGAACCAGGACGAGGCCAAGGCCGCGCGCGACCGCCGCATCGACGAACTGCTCCGGGCCCAGCCCAAGAAGAAGGGCCTGGGCAAGCTGGGCGGCCTCAGCCCGCTGGGCTCCAAGGTGAACGCGCCGCACCGCATCAAGGCCAACGACCAGATCACGGAGAAGCTCGCCCAGATGCGCAGGGACCTCAGTGCGACGGGGCTCGGCGGCGACGCGCCCTGGGACGAGTTCGGCCGGCCGCGGACCCAGGCCTTCAAGAAGTAGGCGCCCGCGTAATCTCTTAGTAGGAGCTTAGGTAGGGGGTGCCTTCTTCAGGCGCCCGTCCTGCTTTCCAACAGCGTTGTCAACGCCTTGTCGACGTCGTTGCCCGCCGCCTGCAGCGCGCGCTCCGCCTCGTCCGCCCCGAAGCCCATGCCCGTGAAGGTCAGGATGCGGCTGTCGATGATCGCCGAGGCGGGCGCGTCCCGCGGGACGCCGTCGCGCCACCCGCCCTTGTTCGGGTCGTTGGGGGGGGCTTCCGGCCGCTTCCGCGGGTGGTCCGCGCTGGGATACGGATGTTCGGCCTCGGCCAAGACGTCGTGGGGGCTGGCGTTGTAGTAGCCCTGGCCGTACGTCGCGTCCGGGTGCGGCGCGAGGGCTCGTCGCCGCGCTAATAAGGACGTGAGGGCGGCGTCGACGTCGTTTTTGGACGTTTTGAGGGCCGCCTCGGCCTCTTCTACAGTAAATCCCATCTCGCGGAAGCCCCGCAACCGAGAATCGATGAGCACGGCGGCGTCCTCCACTCGTATGGGTCCCGTGGTCCCCTCGCGGAAGCCGCCCTTGTCCGGGCCCGGCCGCGCCGGTCGGAACGGCGCCGCCCGGCGCTGCCCGTAGGCCGCTGGGTGCGTCGCTAATATGTCGAAGGCGTCCTCGTCGGGCATCTCATCTTTTGTGAGCAGATCCAGCGCCCGATTGACGTCCTGGTTCGTCCGCCGCAGGGCTTCCCGTACATCTTCCGCTGGGAAGCCCATGCTGTCCAACATGGACGCCTCGACCTTCTCCTCCTGCTCCGCCGTGCCGAACTCGGCCATGGCTCGCACCGGGGCAGCGTTGTGTGCACAGGGCCTCAGCGCTGCGGCAGCGTTTTTGTTTCGACCGCGTGTGGAGGGCTGCCCGCGCCTCGGTGTTGATTCCCACTGCGACCTGCCTGATTGTGTTGGCCGCCGTCGGTCCGCGTGGTCGCGTGTATTTTCGGCTAAGGCGCTCCGCAAAGCTCTGCAACAAGGCGCTGCGCGAGATCGAGTCCGGCGTCAGCGTCCATACCACTCCCGGGGCGCCCCGGAAGCCTCCATAAATTCAGAACGATGTCTTAGCGGGCCGGCAAGAACCCGCACTTACAGGTTTTACAAAATCGATTAGGACGGTCTTGGCGCCCTCGTGCAGCGCGATATAAGTCAGAGCTGTTCTACTGGTTGACTACGTATCGCTCGCAGCACTACGAGTTCGTCGACTGGTGCAACGAGTGGAGCAACACAGCGCTGTCCGCTGCGCTGCACGCCATCGAGGCGCAGCCGCGTCGCACGACGACGATGAGCGGTGGCCGCCTGACGTTGGTACCTGACGAGACCGCACGCGACTACTTGAGGCGCGCGTGCGCGGCGCCGCGAGCATTTGGCGTGCCGGCACTCGGCGAGGCAGATCGGCACGGCGAGGTCGTGGAGCTTCATGGCCCGTCGGCCTCGGGAAAGACGGCACTCTTGCTCCAGATCTGCGCGAGCTGGTGCCTGCCCGACTCGCACGGCGGCGGGAGTCGGCGAGTGGTGTGGATCGACTGCGACGGCCGCCTGCGGCCCTCGCGGTTGCGCGCGGCGATCTACGCCTACGCCGCGCAGCACGCGGAAGCGCACGCCGAGGCGGCGGCCGCAGACGCCTTAAACCGCATCCAGGTCGCGTCCTGCGCCTCGTCCCTGGAACTGCTGTGCGCGCTCGAGGGCGTCTCCCAGATGGCGGGCGAGCCGCCGCTCGTACTCGTGGACTCCATCGGCGGCTTCTTCTGGCGCGAGGTGAAGCCGGCTGAGGACCAGGGGGCGGCGCCGTCCCTCTTCCAGGCCTGCGTGCGCGCCGTGGGGCGATTGTCTCAGAGGAGGAAAGCCATCGTCGTGTGCGCCAAACCAAAGTTCTTCAAAGCCAACAGCCTGGGGGACCACCGCGAGTACCTGCCGCGGGAGTGGACGCTGCTCGTGAAGCGGCGCCTGGTGCTGAGCCGGGCCGGCGACGAGCGCATGGTCGCGCGCTTCGGCGACCCGCAGAGCGACTTCTCCGGCTCGTTCCAGTTCGCCGTTGGGGCGGACGGGTGCTGCGTGTTCGGAGACGTCCGTTAAGATGTATTGTTGATTTGACCTCTTGAGGGGAGCGCAAGATGTGGACCTTCGCGTCCTCCGTCCTGGCGCGCCGCTCTAGCTAGCGGGCTACCAACTACCTCGTCTATCATGGCTAGTACTACTAGCCGGAGACTCCCCACGGCCCCCGAGTACAAGGGCGGCTGGGTGCGTTGGCGCTGTGCACGCGAGATCACACAGCGCCACAGTTCTTGGCTCTCACGCTAGCGCTCCCCACTGTTACACTCGCAGAGTGCCACACGACCACGCACCCGACTCCCGCAGCACCACACCGGCTGCCTCGAAACACCACTCTCGCGCTCCAACCTCGCCACAGTTCCGCATCGCGCGGCTGCCCCCAGCAAAACGATGGCCGTCACGCGCGGCAAGACCCGCAAGGCGAAGCAGGGCGGTGTGGTGACGCAGGCCATGACGCTCATCGCGCTCGCGTCGTCGACGTTCATCCTGCTCCCCGCCGGCCGCGACATTGTCGCTAACACCCTCGCGATTTTGCCCGGCGAGGCCGAGACGCGGCCGCTGATTGACATGGCGCACCCGTCGGCGCGCGACGGCATGTGGGCGATCTGGGGCCTGAACCACTGCTTCATCGCGCTGCTCAAGATCGCCGCGGTCGTCGCCAAGGACAAGGAGCAGCTCAAGAAGCTCTGGTTCCTCACCGCCGCGACGGCCGCCTTCTGCTACAAGTGGCACAACGACGTCGTCCCCTACGGCGGCGACCTGTTCGGCTTCGTCATCGTGTGCGGCCTGCAGACCCTCTCGATCGGGTACCTCGCGTTCGCGTGAGACGCGACGCGACTCGGAGGCACCAACTGAAGTCCAGGAGCCCCTAAGCATTTCCCTAAGCTCGCTCTCGAGACTAGTGCTTCTCACGACGCCGGGGGATCAAGACGGGAGATAAAAGTACACCTCCGTTACGACTTAAAAACGGCTACGCGCGGTACCGGGTACCGGCCCGACGCGCCGCAACCCGACGGACGCGTCTCTACGAGTCGGGTAACGGGGGCCGGTCCTAGACCCGTAGATAAACCGCACCAGCTTACGCACAAGCCGTGCCGGGGAACTCCGGGCCGCCGCCCACACGCACAACGTCTAGACGATCGAGAAGGAGAGGTTCTCGAACTGCTGCGCGAGCGTCTCACCGGTCTGGCCCTCGGCGAACATGGCGCCGGCGATGCCGAGCATGGCGAGCCGCCCGTTGGCGAGCTCGGCGTTCAGCTTCGTGGCCTTGGTCTCGGGGGCGTCGGCGTACGAGGTGCCGAAAAAGCCGCAGCCGTAGTCGCCCGAGTAGTAGGTCGCGGGCCACCACGCGAGCTCGACGAGCGCGCAGAAGGCGAAGATCTGGGCCAGGCCCGCCGCAGGGATGGAGAAGAAGCCGCCGAGGCCGTCCGGCACGTCGGAGAACTTGAGGTCGGCGCTCTTGGACAGGTAGCCGGGGAACTCGATCTGCGCGTTGTGCACGAGCACGCCCGTGATCGCGACCATGGCGATGCGGCCGTGCTTGCGCTCGACGGCGCGGCGGCGCACGAAGGCCTCGGGCCCGTCCTTGGCCACGAAGCCCAGGGGGTCCAGGAAGCCCGCCGGCGCCTGCACGCCGAGGGTCTCCTCGGCGACCATCGTCATCGTCGTCGCCGAGCTGGACGCCCGCGCGAACGAGGGCAGCGCCTTGCCCTGGAAGGCCGCCGCCGGCGCGAGGAGAAGAGCGACCGCAAGCTTGGCCATTTTAGATAGTTGTTTGTCTGCGGAGGGGGAGGGCGGGTGAGTGCGTGAGCGCTTGTGCGCGGCGGCGCGGCGTGTGTGTGTCGATGCTTCGAGAGCGCCCAATGAGTGCCTCGTTTAGCGTCTTCCGCGGCGGCGGACGGTGAAGCAATGTGTGCTCGTGCCTTCGCTTTGCCAGTCACGAGCGCTGCGGCTCAGGATAGCTTCTTGGGCTCCAGGAACCGGCTAGCGTGCCGCGGCGACGCAGCACAAGCTGGCATTGCCGATTCGCTGAAGAAGGCCTATAGCGGCGGCGCATCGCCGCGCGAAGCGGAACCACTTCGCGCAGGGTGCCACTGGTGGGCCAGGAGTAGCTTCGTGCAGCCGGTACAGTCAGAAAAGGTCTTTAGGCGCTGCTATGGACGGTTTTACGAACTTCACTGCGGCAAGGATTGCGGCAAAAGCAGCCGATTTCTTTGGCTCTCTTTGGCTCTCGACCCTTCCGTGACGAGTCTGGTGACCTCAGGAAAGCGTGCAGGGCTCTAGCCGCGGAACTGAAACCCGCACGATAAATTCGCGCCTAAAACCCGTGCTTCCTTCGCTTCCAATCTAGTCTGGAGCAGCGCATTGCTGGCTAGGCCAGCGTCAAAGGCCGTACCAAGAAGTGTCAATCATGTCCCTAGCCCACTGCAGCCTAGCAAAGGAAGCCGCGTTTTGCGTCGTAGCCCACGCCCTGTCCACCGAGAAGCAAGAGGTCATGGGCCTGCTCTTCGGGCGCTGGGACGGCCAGCAGGCATTCGTCGAAGAGGCGCATCCGCTCGCACGGACGGACCGCCGGGCGGATCGCGTGGAGGTGCGGCCCGAACAATTGGCCTATGCGGCGTCGATCGCGGAATCAAAAAATCTGCGAATAGTCGGCTGGTACCACAGCCACCCGCACATCACGGCGGCGCCGTCCCACGTCGACGTGCGGACCCAGCGCGCGTATCAAGTCCTCGACGATCGGTTCGTTGGGATAATAGTAGCGTGCTTCCCGGGCGTCGACGGGGCCGCGGCCGCGCGGGGCGCGCCGGCGGTCACGCTGGCCGCCTTCCAGGCGCGCGCGACGTCGGCGCCGGGCGCCTTCGCCGTGCCGCTGGCGCTCCCGGTGACGCCGCCGCCGTCGTACGCGAGCGTGGCCGCGACGTCTGTGTCCGCCGAAGCGCACGAGGGCCGCGACGTGCCGCTCTCCATCGCAAGCACGTCGACGCCGGGCGCGCTCGCCACAGCGCTGCGGGGGCTCGCGGCGCTCCAGGAAGCGTTGCTGGTCGAGGAGGTCGCGGCGCGGCAGGAGGCGTCTCCAACCGACGAGGACGCGGGCGCGTTCTGCGACGCGGTCTTCCGCAAGGCCGCGACGCTATTGCGGGCCGACGCGCTCCACCCCCTCATCCACGTCGCGGGCGCATGGCGCGGCCACAAACGGCGGCGGCGCGACGCCGCGCTCGCGGAGCGCGACCGGCTGCTCGCGGAGACGTCGGCGGCGGCGGCGGCGGCGTAATGTATGTGTTTTGTCTATTCGGACGTGTAAAATTTAGAATAACATTATGCATACGCTACCCTTCGCACACGCGGATCTGCACCTTCATACAGCCCTTTTCGCCCGCCCGCTTCACGGCCTCGGGGGCCTTCGACAGCTTAAACGTCGAATCGACGAGCGGCGTCAGGTCGAGGGTCTTCAAGAGTTCAAGTGCCGGCCCGAACGGCCCGCAGCGCGAGCCCTGGACCCTTAGTTCGTCGACGACGAAGGGCGCCGTGTTAAAGTCCGTGCCGGCCGCGCACGTCGACTTCAAGACGAGCGTCCCCTCGGTGCGACACAGCTGCCGGCTCAAGTCCAGCCCCCCCGGGCTGCCCGTCGCGTCGACGACGACGTCGTACGCGTAAGCCTTGGACGGTAGCGCAGTCTCGGAAAGTGCGGTGTCGCACTCCGCCGCGGTCGAGAGCAATTTCATCTTCGCCTCGTGGCGGCCGTAGAGCACTGGTCTAGGCGAGCCGTTGCGTTTCGCGTGCCGTCCTAAGACCTCCGCAAGGAGCAAGCCAAGCTTGCCGTCGCCGACGATCGCTATCTTCGTCTTGGCCGGGACTAGATTTTGCTCGACGACGCGAAAGGCGGCGGCCAGCGGCTCCGCGAACGCCGCGTTTTCCGTTTTGACCTCGTCGGGCACCACGTGCAGATTGCGGGCCGGTAACGTCAACCGCTCCTGGTACGTGCCGTGCTTGTTCAGAATACCCAAGACGGTCCGCTTCGGGCAGTGGTTCCGCGCACGCGGGCCGCCCTGACCGCACAACGCACACGCGTTGCACGCCAGGTTGATCTCGCCCACGACCCGCTTGCCCACAAGATGCGCGTGGCTGTTCGGCGCGCTCTCGCAAAGCCCGACGAACTCGTGGCCGACCACGCCCTCGAAGCCCATGTAGCCCTTCATGATCTCGAGGTCCGTGTTGCAGACGCCCGCGATGAGGACCTTCACGTAGCACTCGTCGGCATTGGGGATCGGCACGGCGATCCGTTCTAATTTCGCGCCCGTGCCTCTCACCACAAAACCGTCCTGCTTCATGGGGGGCAGCAGCGCCTTGAGCATCTCGAGGTCCAGCTTGTTCACGTTGGTAAGGCCGCTCATCTTGTGGCGCTTGACGCGTCGATGGCGTATAGGAGGAGTCTTGTCTGGCAAGGCTGCAAGTGCTGCAACAGCCTGGTAAATTTGTCGCAGCGACCAGATTTGATCGCTAGCGCTGCGTAGTGACTCGTGCGTTTGCTGCCGTGCAGTTTTAGCAGTACGGCTGTATCGCACGGCTGTATCGCCTCCCAAATAATGCACGGGTTTTTTTTCGCTCCGGTGTGCTGGCATTGCTTTGTGCGCCTATGCGCCATCAAAAGAAGCAGTCTAAGTTACAAATGTCCAACATGGATCACCACAGGAAGCGTGTACGACTTCTGTCATCGCTGGTGCTCCTGACGCACTGCCAGAGCTTCACACCGGCTGGCCACGTGCTGCCGCGACAGCAGCGATCGCGCGCGGTACCGCAGTCACGTTCACGGCATGGTATGCCGGTGTCCCAATCCCGGCGGTCGAGCACGGTGGTGCCAAGCCGACGGCAAGGCGTCGTCCGCGCCGCCGAGGTGGGCGAGATGGGCTTCCAGATGCAGTGGGAGCCGCTCGTGTCGACGGCGCTCGTGTTCCTCAGCTGGGGCTGGCTGCAGTGGCGGTCGCGGGCCTACAACGCGCTCGGCGACGAGCTGGAGTCGGAGCTCGAGACGCTGCAGAAGCTCACCGTCGAGACACTCACTTCCGGCGACGCCGCGGCGGTCGGACGCGTCGATGCGGCCCAGCAAGCGGTTGATGCGACCCGCCTTCGCCTGGAGGAGGCGCGAACGCTTCGAGTCGGAGGCCTTGAAGCTAGAATACGGATACCGGAGCGCGGCGTCGCGCAGTCCTTCGAGAAAGGCGCGGCGTCGCAGGAGGCCAAGGACCGCGCGGCGGTCAAGCGGAGCGAGAAGTCCGAAAACGAGGAGGGGCTCGAATCGCGAAAAGAGACGCTCAAGATCCTCGCCCTCGTGAGCGTCGCCGTATTGATGGTGCCCGTGCTTTTCCTCACGGTGGCGGACCCGATGGCGCCGCCGTCGCCCGAGCTCTCGGCGCAGCTGGCGGAAGCGGCGGAGCTCATGTAACTACTGTGTTCCTGTGCTTCCGTGCCGGTGCGGTGTCTGTGACTTAATTACAAGGTTTATTAGGCAGCGGCGCCGTGCTACGGCGCGGTGACCTCGGCGTCGCGCGCCGCAAGATGATAACGCGGCGCGGGCTACGCCGCCTTCTCCGCCGCCAAGCGCTTGTCGCGCTTCGCCATGTTGAAGTCGAAGTCGTCCCGCCCGATCACACGCTTCTCGCCCTTGATGAGCTTGTGGAACAGCGGGATGCACGCGCCGCTCAGCGAGAAAGCCGCGACGATGATGATCACGCCGGGGGCCGTCTGCCAGGGCATGGTTGTTACGAGGGGCGCCGCGGCGACTGGGTCTGGGCGGCTGCGGGTTGCGCGGCGAACAGCGGACTGTAGCGTTGCAGCGGGACGGTGTTGAGTCCCTGGGAGCGGCGCGCTGAACCGCGGTGGTGCTCAAGCTAATCGACGGAGTAAAAACGCGCAAACGAAAACCCGCACAGATGAAAACCCGCACATACATACGCTCAAAATCAAGTCAGCGCGGACGTGTCGCCGTGTAGCCACATCGCTTGTCCAGCACCTCTGGGAGGGTGTTGAAAAAGCGCTGAGAAGCGCTGCCTCGTAAAACTCGACCGGTGCGGGGACGTGTATAGCGTAGCACACAGTGAGTCAAAAGCAGCCAATGGCGACCCAACACGCCGACGTAAAACGCCTAAGAGCACCCTTCGACGGCTTTGTGGTGGACGGCTTTAATTTCACGAAGACGTTCCCGGGCTGCCGGCACTGGTTGCTCACGCACGCCCACTCGGACCACACGTGCGGCCTCTCCGGCGGCTTCGACGCGGGCGCGATCTACTGCTCGGCCGTCACGAAGCGGCTCGTGTGCCGCAACGTCTCCGCGCGGCTCGGCGACCGCGTGGTCTTAATTAACGCGGGCGACTCGATCTACATCGAGGAGCTCGCGACCACGGTGACGGCGCTCGACGCGGGCCACTGCCCGGGCAGCCTCCTGTTCCTCCTGGAGCACACGCCCACGAAGCTATGCGTCTTGCACACGGGCGACATGCGCGCCGCGGCCCACATCCGCAACCAGCCCCTGCTCGCGCCGTTCCGCGACAAGGCGAAGAAATTGGACGCCCTATACCTGGACACGACGTACGCGGCCAGGAAGTACGACTTCCCCTCGCAAGCGGACGCCTGCGACGAAATAAAACGAATCGTGCGGGTCGAGCTGCGGCGGGAGCCCAGGACCCTGTTCATCTGCAACACGTACTCCGTCGGCAAGGAGAATGCGTTCGACGCCGTGGTGGACGCGTCCGGCGGGACTTTGCTTGTGCCGCCGCGACGGGCCGAAGCTTTACGCTTATGCGACCGGTGGCGGTCGCTCTACCGCGAGGACGCGACCGATCCCCGAATTAACGTCTGGGTCGGCATGCCGGGCGGGGACCAAGCGGGCGGGCGAGACCGGGACCAAAAAGGGCCCCACGGCGAGCTGAAGAAGCTGCTCGATGCCCAACCGCGGTACGCCGCCATCGTGTCACTCAGGTGCACGGGCTGGGAGTACCGCCCGGGCAAAGTGTCCTCACCGGTCTGGGCCGAGAACGACGGCGCGACGCGAACCTACGGCGTGCCCTACAGCGAGCACTCGTCGTTTCCCGAGTTGGAGGCCTTCGTGAAGGCGCTCGGTCCGCGGGAGATCATCCCCACCGTCGCGCGCGGTGTCCTTTACCTGCATAACGACTTCGAGGCGTCGCGTCGATGGCGTCAGGATCACGGCGCCGCGTCGATGGCGTCAGGATAACGGCGTCGCGTCCGTAACAATATACGCGCAGGTCAACGCGTCGACGCGCGACCGGCGGGATAAGCTCCGGGACCTCTTCTCGCCCGGCACGGACCTGAAGCGGGACAAGGGTAGGATGGACGCCTACCTAAAAGGCGGCGCGCTGGAGACGGTCGACGTGCAGCGCCAGAAGCGCCTGCTGGCGTCCTTCGCCCAGGCCCGGGAGGTCGAGGTCGACGCCGCACTCATAGCTCAGCTCCGGGCGGTCATCGGGGACGCGCCATTCGACTACTGCGCGCGCCTCCTGCGGGACGCGGCCATGAAAGTGGACGGCGCGGTCGACGTGCACTTCGGCGCGAACCAAGGCGCGGTGCCGCGCGAGTACTACGCGACACAGGACGCCGGCCCGTCGGAAGATGACGACCGGGACCTGCTCGTCGGCGCGGTGTTCGCCGTGCGGGGCCGCGACGAGGACTTCAAGCTGTTCAGGGGCTCGACCGAGCCGCCGCCCAAGCGAGCGCGGGGCGCGCCGCGGCCCAAGGCCCAGCAGCCCGGCGGCGCCGCGGACAAAATCCGGGCGCGCCTGACGCAACTGGGGGCCTGCGTGGTCGAGCGGGACGCCCGGGGGGCGAAGAAGCTGGCGCCGACGCACGTGATCGTGCCGGAGGGCACGGAGACGGGCCAGCTCATCGGTCTCGACGTGTTGGTACGGGTCCGGACGGAGTCGTGGTTGATCAAGCGGTGCCGGGCGTTAGATGCCGGGACCGTGGCGCCGCCGCCGCCTGAGGTTCTGGAATCGGCAAAGAAGCAGGCCCAGGGTCCGCCGAGGGAGAAAATAATCGACAAGGACCCCCGCGGCGAGACGCGCGCGGGAGTTCGGAGAAGACGCACGCGCGAGACGGACACGAACGCCCAGCGGGCGCTCTCCGAGACCATGTACCTGGTCGAGCGGCGCGATGAAGTCAGACATTTCACTTCCGGAGCTTGTCGGGCGCCGCCGCTGAGGCGCGTGTTTGCGGTGTTGGGATCGACAGGCAACGTGTATGACGTGGCGATCCAGAAGGAGCCCTCGTGCAGCTGTCCCTACGCCGTGAGCCACCCCACGAAAGTGTGCAAGCATAGATACTTCGTCTGGTATCGCGTGCTCAAAATTCCTCGGGACGACGCCGCGGAGTGCTCTGGAGAGGACGCGAAGCTCAAACACGTGCCGCACCAGCGGTACTTACGCAGGGACGAGCTGCAGACCGTCCTGGTGGACCGCGCGGCGTCGGCCGCGCCGATGGCGTCGCGGGCGGCGCGGGACGCCTACCGGCGCGCCAGCGGAGATGGCGTGATTGACGTGGACGCGGATTCGGACTGCGAGGTCCTTGAGGTGGACACGGAGGCCCAACGGCGGTCTTTGGACGAGTGCACGGTGTGCTTCGAGGCCTTTGGCGACGCCGCGCACGACTTCTGCGGGCAATGCGGGAGGAATTACCACGCGGCCTGCCGGGACCGCTGGTTCGCCCACATGAAGGCGCGCGTGTGCGCGGTGTGCGCCGCGCCGTGGCGCGCGGCTCCCGTCGCGCCGGGCGCGTCCGTCGCGCAAGAAGAGGGCTACGTGAACCTCCGCGCCTTCCAGCCGGACGTCGCTAACGAACGCGACGTGTCGTCGTACGCCCAAAACGACCGCGGGGAGCGGTGGGCGGACGTGCACGCGGACCGAGCAGCCGCCGCGCCGCCGCCGCCGCCGCCGCCGAGCGCATCGTGATGTGTGTCTAAATTGTGTGATTATTCTCGACTGCATGATTCACGGCGCGTTTTTTTCGACCCGCACGAAAAATCCGATCGAGGCGTTGGCGCTGCGGCGCTGTTGCTCGGCCCATACGCTGCCCCAGCCGTCGAATTAGCTCGACAGGATTCGTGGTAGCACACTGACGCCGTTTGACTGAGCTCTGCGTGCGAAAGCGGCTCGGTATCACAATGAGGACACCATGGCACAGCCTCCTCCTGTGGATTGCGCACGCGGAAGCAGTAATCGACTCGCCGACGTGGTCTCCGCAGCTGTAGTTGAGTCCGGCGCCGATGCTCGTACCGACGCTCGGTCCCCTCGACGGTACGACGACGCGCGCACCGACGTCAGGGCACGACCCCCTGGCGTGCCAGGAGCGGTGCTACCCGGAAGCGGGGCAGAACTACGATGAGGACTGCTGCTCGCTCAATGACCGGATGTCCTGCCTCGGCAACTACACGCTCGTGCGGTCGAGCGACGTGTGCGCGAGCGGCGACGGGTGGCGGGCGTTTTCCTACGAATGCGTCCCGTGCGCAAGTCCGGTCTGCGACAACGGCCCGGGCGACGAATCCGACGAATGCGACGAGGCGCTCTGGTGGCTGTGGATCATCATCCTTCCGATTTTTGTATTAGCCATTTCGGTGATCTGCGGCATCTGCTGCTGTGTGCACTTCCAGTCGCGGCGGCACGCGTGGGAGGACCAGTTCCGGGACCGCCCCCCCGGGGTGATGCGCCACCAACCGTGCGTCGAAATGCACCACGTGCCGGTCGTCGAGGCGGTCGTGCAGGGCGTGGTTATGCCTGGGGACCATCACTACCCGACCGCGGCCGCCGTCGAGGCGTACCCCATGCCGCCGCTGCCGCCTTCGGGTCAATACGCTCAGCGGACTTCAATGTAGTAATGTTTGTAAAATTTAATGGTCTCTATTGGCTCGTCTTCGTCGTCGAGCGCCCCGCGCGCGGCGATGGCGCGGAGCCGCGCGATGACGCCGCCCGTCGACGCGCCAGGGGACGCGATCTCATTGATGCGCGCCTTCGCGTTGCGGTTGAAGTGCAGGACGAGCGGCGCCAAGCCCGTTGCTGCGTCGTACCAGAGGCCGGCCGAGTCCACGGTAAATGCGTCACGCGGCGCGCCGTCGAGCGGCGCGAACAGTCGATTATCCATATCTAACACAACTCGGACGGCCAACGCGTGCCTCGTGACGTGCCTCGACAGTACGTACTGGTCCGAGGCCGTTGTGGGCGGCTCGCTCGCCAGGGCACTTTCTAACAATTCGGCGACGGCGGCCGCCTCGCCGAGATAACTTCCGGCGTTGAGGAACCGCATCGCACCCTTGGACGTGTGCGCCAACGGTCCAGCGCACACATCTGGTGAGCAGACTCGGTCGGCGCCGAAGACGACGGTGCCGGATGGCGGTAGGTCGTTGGGCCCGAGCGGCCGCTGGAAGAGCGTGTCGTAGGCGTCTACAAATAGGACGAGCGCATCCGGAGGGAGCCGCGCGAGCCAGCTGCGGGTCCACACGATCTTCTGGACCGTCCCGACGAAGCCGAGCCCCAGCCCCAAGATCCAGAGCCGCGGCGAAAGCGCGTGGTCGTGCGCCACGATCGAGGCCACGAGCCTACCCAACTGCTCGGGCGCCGTCGCGACGGTCGCGACCTCGACGCGACGGCGCCCGTCCCTCCCAAAGTCGACGACGGCCATCGACCGGTCCGAGAGCGCGAACTTCGGCGCGAGTGCGCGGGCGACGGCGCCGCGCACGAGGTCCGCGCACGCGTCCGCCGCCCACGCCGCGTCGATGCCTGGTACGAGCGTGGCGATTTGATGCTCGCGGCAGAACGTTGTGGCCGTACTCTCGATCTCCGCGGGCGTCGCTTTCAACGCGACGGCTACGACGAAACGCTGTGACCCGACGTCCAGCGCGACGTAGACGGTACTCGTCGAGCTGTGGTCATCGACGACGACTGCTGAATTTGTGAACAGCAGCGCTAGCAGCCCGATCTTTTGCAGCAACAGCATCGGCGATTCATCGGTGCTGCATCGATGGTGGTCCGGCTGTGCGCAGCCCACTGATAGCGTCAATGCCTCATCGGTGGCATCAGTAACCAAAAGCTACAAAGCTGCCACCAAAGCAGATGCGGGCAGCAGTAGGTAGCAAACAAGGGCAGCAAGCACCAGGGCAGCGAATTAGCACGCACAAAAGCGGCCGCGGGCAGTCACAAAACGTGCGGGTTTTTGACCTAATCTCGATATACGGGTTTCTTCGCCAGGCTGATCAGCGCCGCGGAGCAAGCTACAAACGCGTTGCGCGCACGAGACAACCGACAGCGCTCGCAGCCACTACCGGCTAGCCGCGTCCGCCCCACGCTCTGCGCGCCGGGCCAAAACCACTCGCTGCAGCTCAACTTTGCTCAAGCCACACCGCAAGCACCAGCGCCCAAAGCACTCGCCCCCAACAACGCGAATGACGAGCCTTATTCAACCTTAGGACACCTTCGGAGGTCATCGATCGATGAGACTAACTGTTTTTTTCTATACCGACGCGTACAAAAGAAGAGAGAGCGCGCAAGTAGAGCCACCGGCGCCGCGTCACCCTACGCACGCAGTTAGACGAGGATGGTCCGCAAGTACGTCGGCAACGGCCGCTGGAAGGACGTGCCCGGCACGGCCCCCGCCAAGACGGTGGCTGCGAACCTGGACCTCGACGGCGCGCTCGAGGAGGTCGCGACGCGCTTCCTCGTGCACCTGCCCGATTCGGAGCTGCAGAGCGGCGACCGGCTGTTTTTCCAAATAGAACAGGCCCACTGGTTCTATGAGGACTTTTTAGCGGACGCAGAAGGGAGTTCCTTGCCCCACCTGCACCTGCGGAAGTTCGCCCAGAAGATGTTCCAGAGCGTGGAGCTGCTGAAGCCATTAAGGAAGCATTATGAAGAGCTCTTCAACGAGTTCCGGGCGTACAAGGGCAAGATCCCGGTCTGCGGGTGCGTCTTACTCGATGCGACCCTGACCAAGGTCGTCCTCGTCCAGAACTGGGCCAAGACGAGCTGGGGCCTGCCCAAGGGCAAGCTGAACCAGAACGAGAAGAAGGCGGAATGTGCCATAAGAGAGGTGGGCGAGGAGACGGGGTATGATGTTTTGTTAAGTTTCACGCAGGAGGAGGCTCTGGAAGTGGTCAACCAGGACCAGCACGCGGCCATGTTTGTGGTACCGGACGTGGACGTGAACTTCGTCTTCGAGCCGCGCGTGCGCAAGGAGATCTCGAACATCAAGTTTTTCCCTCTTGATGCTTTACCTTCGAAGCAGTGGGGCGTCGACACCTACGTGCCCAAGATTAAAAGGTGGGTGAAACGTTATAAGTTGAAGCACAAGCACTCCGCAAAAGCGGTTCCTGTCGAGGAGGACGAGGTCTCGCCGCCCGCGTCGCCGCGGGTTGTGCCGCTGTCGCCGTCTTCAATAACACGCGGGTCGCCGCGTCGTCAGGTGCCGCTGGTCTTTGACTTCGGGAGAGCGAAGATTTTGGCGGCCTTCGACGAAAAGTTCGACCCGTGCCTCGCCCGGGCGCGGCGCGAGCTCGAGGACGCGCTCGTCGAGGCTGACCAACGCTCGGCGTCGCGGTCGCCGGAGACGGAGCTCGAGCCCTCTCCGCTGCCCCGGCCCCGACGCGCCGCCGTGACGCGGGCGTCGGCCGTGGCGGCGGCATCCAAGGACGGCGGCTGGGGCGCCGCGGCCGCGGCGCCGCCGAAGCGCAAGAAGACGAAGAAGAAGAAGGGAAAGACGCCGCCCCCGCCGGCGGCGGCAACAATGAATGACGACGAGGAGGGGTATGCGTAATAATTTTAACATATATACTGTGCACACGCGTTGTGGTGCTAGTACTAGTAGGCGGAGTGAGGCACCATGCGTCGCCGATTCATCGTCCGCGGCAGCGGGCCGCGTCTTTCATTGTCAAGTGGCGAGACACGCGGCGGCGGACAAAGCTTCTGACTGACTCTCTGACGAGCACACTAAGGGCATTTTGAGTTTTACCTAGAGGTCCGGTCCCCAGCCCCTAGGGCGGCGGCCGGCCGTCTTACTCCTCGATAGCGTCATAATAGCATACTTCCATCCAAGTAGAACCGCCTCGGCAAAAGCCCCCCGGCCAGCGAGGAACGTTCGCCCTGCTGGCCAATTTGTCACGCGACTATGTGCTGCAGCCGCGTGCGCCAGCGCGCGATGACGGCGCGTTTTGCGACTTTCTGCTGGACACGCCGAGCTCACGAGTAGGGAGCGCCCAGCCTAGTGCTCAACTTGCCGCTCGAGGCGTCTATGATTTTGGCACGGGGGAGACCCGCACCATTGAGGCCGCATCGTCAGCGGCTAAAGTCACGCATATGAGAGGATCGTCGACGTACTACTCTTGCACCGACATTATAAGCAAGTGCAAAAGCAACCCAAGGCATCATAACTGCATAGCACTGCGTGCACAAGCAACGCCACGCTAGCATGACGCGTGCCGTGCTGCTCATGCTGCCTTCGGCTCTTGCCCTGGTTGCACCCCTCAGCTCAGGGGTAACAAAAACACCGATGCGGGCCGAGAAGAGCCGGGCACTCCCGTGGCTCGAGCGCCCGGCAGGCCTGGACTCGCTCCAGGACGCCGACTACGCGGTCTCGTTGACCGCCGGCGACTTCGGCTTCGACCCTTTGGGCTGGGCCGAGGTCGGCTGGGGCCTGAACGAGGGCGAGTCCCAGGAGGAGCGCGACGATAGATTATACGCCTACCGGGACGCGGAAGTGAAGCACGGGAGACTGGCGATGCTCGCGGCCATCGGCTGGCCCGTCAGTGAATTGTACGACGGCCGCTTGTCAGAAAGATTAGGCTTGCCCACGGAGCTCGTGAACGTGGACGCGGCGGACGTGGGCATGGCGCCGTCTCTCCTCAATGGCGGCCTGGGCCAGGTGACCATCGTGTTCTGGCTCAGTATCGTCATCGCGGGCGGCTACATCGAGGGCACGGCGGTCACGCGATTAAAGGAGAGCGCCAGGGTCGGGTCCTTCCGGGCGCCGGGCGATTTAGGCTTCGATCCGTTAGGATTGTACCCGAAAGACGAGGACGAGATCGACTTCAAGGAGACCTCGAAAGTGTTCGACCTCGCCAAAAACCTCGAGGCCGCAAGAAGCGGCGAGGTCGTGGACGAGGTGCCGCTGGACGCCCAGTCCTCGCTAGAGAAGCGGCCGCTAAGTGCCGTCGATAAAGCGAGGCGGGACATGATCGAGCAGGAGCTGACCCACGGCCGGACGGCCATGCTCGCTATTGTTGGATTTGTCGTGCAAGAATTCGTCACGAAGGTCCCCGTGGTGGAGGAGACGCCCCAGTTCTTCATCCCCAACGACAACGAGGTGCAGGCCGAAATCGAATTGGAGGAGATCTCGCGGGTCTCGTTTTCCGTCTTGGCGGACGTTTTCAAGGGCCTCTTCGGGGTGAAGGACGCGGGGGCGGCCGAGAACATTTTTCTGCACAAGGACGTGCAGTCGGAGATGTACCTCGGGCAGCTCGCGGGCGAGGTCGTGAGCGACCTGGTGAAGAGTGCCGCGGCGGGGGTCGGGATTCATTAACTTGTATTGATTGGAATCGTCGGTGGAGCTGGGCGCCCGAGTTGAAAGCGAGGGAGCCGTCGTCGAGTGTGCGTGCGGGTTTCATCTCTGACTGATTGATTTGCACGAGCCGTGCGTGTGCTAGCTAGCAATCACCGCATTCGTGACGGAATAGCAAAGCACGTTGTCGACAGCTCTATCAGGCCCAACTTGCTGCTTGGCAGCAATTGCAGCAATTGTGAGCAAGCTCCCGCAGTGAATATTGCAACAAACCCATCAGTGGCAGCATCACTGCAGTAGCGACATGATGCGCACCACCGTATGGCTATGCGCGTGCTGCGTCGCCATTGCGCTCGTGCCTCCCCGAGCACAACCACGCGGCACTCCCCCAAAAGTCGCGACGCTGGAGTCGCCGAGCGTGGCGAGGACACTGAAGACGCTCAAGCCCCGACCGTCCTTCGCCGCGGTCGAAGCGCAGCTCGCGCGACTGACGCGGGACCCCCAATTATTGCTGGAGGCGGTCGTGGGTCTGCCGGGCCCGGAGACGTCGTACGACCGCGATGAGCTCGTGGACTTTTGGGCGCGCAGACCGGAAAAGATCGTCGCGCGCGTATTCGACTTTTTGAACGCGTACCGACGGACGCGGCAGGCGTGGTTTACCGACGACGGGGACCGCGGCGCTATTCTAAGGGCTGAGCTCGCGAAGGTGGGCCCCATCGCCGTCAAACTGGGCCAGACGCTGTCGCAGCGCCCGGATATTCTTCCGGAGGACGTGTGCGAAGCGTTGAAAGGGCTCCAGACGCAGAACCTACCGTTTCCCGATGAGGAGGCGTTTCAGGTCATCGCCGAGGACTACGGCGCGCTAGGACCGCTCGCGCCGGGGCACTCCTACGCAAACGGCGACCCAAACGCCAAGCCGCTCTTCGCCGAAATAGGCGAGACGTCCGTCGCGGCGGCGTCGCTAGGGCAGGTCTACAAAGCCAAGACGAACGACGGCCGCGACATCGCCGTAAAAGTCCAAAGACCCGACGCGATGAGACGGTGTCTGCTCGACGGCGCGGTATTAATTCTGGCGCTGAAAGCCTTGCAGGGCCGGTACTGGAACGGCGATTTACTGGCCATCTTCGACGAGACGGCCGGTGGCGTGATTGAGGAGCTCGACTTTAGACGAGAGGCTCAAAACGCCAGGACATTCGGCGAGAGCATCGCGTGGCTCGGCTACGCGCGCGTGCCGGAAACGTTACCGGAGCTGACGACGCGGCGCGCCCTTAGCATGGAGTGGATCGACGGGAGACATCTCCAGGACTTGGCACCGGAGGAGGCCGCGCGCATGACGTACATGGCCGTCGAGGCGGTGACCGCGGGATTGTGCTTGACGGGACTTGTACATGCCGATCCCCACGAGGGTAACGTGATGCTCGCGGACAATGGAGACCTGGTGTTTCTAGACTTCGGCCTTATGTCGAGGGTCGACGAAAACATCTGCGAGGCCTTCGCGGCCGGCATCCAGTGCGTGCTCGCGAAGGACTATGTCGGATTGGTGAAGGCATTTCAGGCTACGGGTTTCGTCGGGTCGCCCATCAACTGGCGCGCCCAGGACGGCGACGACTGGCTCGACGCCCACCCGTCGGGGCGACCGCTGCCCGAGGTCATGGCAGAGGAGGTCGAGCGGCGCATGAACGCGGCCCCCGAGTCCGGGAGTCGCTTTGGTGCGTTAGCGGCGGTGCTGGGCGACATGGGCTTCACCTGGTACATGTTTACCCCTCCGTACATCATCCTCATCACGCGCACGTTCCTGACGCTCGAGGGCATCGCGAATCAGGTGGACCCGGGCTTCAACATCTACGAGGTCGCGATGCCGTGGGCCGTGAGGCGGGCCCTGGCGCCGTCGACGGACGCCGGCGCCGCGACGCTGCGGGGCTCCCTCCTGGCGGCGGACGGGACGTTCCAGTGGGGGCGCGTCGACGACCTCGTCGCGGAGGCCACCGCGGATGAGGCGCCCGCCGCGCCGGAGGCATCGTCAGAGTCAGCGACCCTGGACGCGCCGGCCTCGGGCCGCGGCCGCTTGATGGCCGCGGAAGCTGCTCAGGCGACGCCTCAGTTCGTAGGCGCTGACGCCGCCGCGCAGGCCGTGCACGCCGCGAAGCCGGCCGACGCGCTCTCTGCGGTGCTAGGATCGCCCTCGGGCTCGACGCTGCGGCGCGTCGCGCGCGATTTGGACTCGACGGACTTTCTGCAAGGTCTGGCGCGCCGGAGAAATAGACCGGCACGGCGCCTTGCCGCGGCGCGCCTGTCGGCGGCGATCGACGCGTGGTGGACTCGCAAACCCCCTGCCGCGGCCGACGCGACCGCCGCGCTGGCCTGGCCCCGGAGCGCCGACGCAACACGCCGCGACGCACGACAACGGGAAAAGGCGGAGCGGGTTGCGCGACTCCTGCTCCGCCACCACGCCGGCCGCCAGCTGTCGGCGGGATTCCGTGGTGCCCGAGCGACCGCATCATTAGCATGGGTCGCGGTGCGCATATCCGTAGACGCCGCGGCGCGCTCGCTCTGGAACGGGGTGCGGTCTCTCGGAAGGAGGCGCTCTGAACCTAGTAGTCAAAGGTAACATTACGAAAAGTATTTGTCGCGTCGACCGCGATCCCGGTATTTCTTGGTCTCCTTCGCGGAGTACCAGACCGTCTCCAGCTTCTCGGGAAAGAAGCCGACAATGTCGGAACGCCCGAGATACGAATAGATGCGGTGGAGGAGGGCCTGCTCGTGGCCGAGACCTACACCTAGAATTCCATCGCGCAATTTCGTTTCGGCGGCCAGCAGCCGCGCCGTGCGGAAGAAGCAGGGCGGAAACGACCACGCGTTATCATTCGTCCTCGCCGACGCCGGCGCGCCGTCGGCGTGGGTCCAGCGCGTCGGCGCGGGCGAGGACGTGAGCGTGGTCAAGGCGGCGCCGTACCGCGCGTCCAGGAACTTCCGGTCCCACCGCTTCGCGCGGTCGACCCATAGATAAAAGTAATCGCCGTCCGTGAGGCGGGCCCCGTGGTGCCGGAGGCAGTCGATCAAGACTCGTTGCGCCCCCAATCGTTCCTCTTGCATGCTGAGGTACCCCTGATTGAAGAGCGCGAGGCCGAGGGCCGTCTGCCGGTGGGGCAGCATGCCGAAGCGCGTCTTCAGTTCATGCGTCGAGACCGCGTGAACGTCTGCGCCGCGATCGACGAGGAGCTGGTTGATGAGCGTCATGGTACTAGGGTACCACGCATTCAGCCTCATCACCGCGAGAAGCAGGGTGTCAACGTGGCCATACACGGTCGACCGCTTCTCCGGGTCCGCGCCGCGGTCAAAAAGCGCTCTGACCACCGACGGGTCCGTGGGCTGTATTACTGTGAAATAGTAGATTGGCGTGACGATGGAACGATTTCCTTCGATGCGCATGAGATCATTGAGGTGTGCGACCGCCTCGGCGGCGTCGGCGCTGGACAGATCGAACTTACCGATGGGCGGGTGGTACAAGTGTTTATGCGTGCGGCAGTAGCGCAGCGTCGGGTGCGTCTCGACGGTCCATCGCACCGAAGCGGCGCGCCGGCAGGTACGCTTGCTGCGCGACATATATTAGCTGTTCGGGGTTGCCCGACGCGTAACTCCACTGCAGAGCACCTGTGCACTTGCACTTGGAATGGCGCTGGAGCGTTAGCAGTGTGAGTTGGCGGTATTGGCCGACGAGTGGTGCTACCGTTGGAGTATTATCCAGCCGCCGGGTGATCTTGAGGCAGACTATAAACTTGCTTACAGCCAATAATATTATGATATCAAAAAAACCCGTACATAAAGAAAACCCGTTTTTATCACGCTTTCAAATCCGACAAGCGCGAAGCGATTTACGCGCCGTACAGCTAGGCTGTGCACTTGCTGCTTCGTGGAGAACTCTAAAAGCACTCGCTACCCAGCGCTGTCACGAAGACCGCGCCAAAAACCGCCGCGCGGCTGCGTCTTAGGACAAAACCGGTCCAAGGGCGCCACGCTCTTATTTTGCGCACGCGCACGCACGACTCAAAACAAGCATGCAAAGAGTCATCCCCGAAAGCCCAGAAGCGGAGCGCTGCGTCCCAGAGAGCCCGGACATGCCGCTGCGACGCGCCTTCCCGTCGATGCGTCCCGGTGGCCCAAAGCCTGGCGGCCCGAAGCTGCCGTCCATGCGGCGGCCGGGCGCGAAGCCGGCGCGACGACCGGTTGCGAAGCGACGGCCCGTCCCGCGCGACAGCAGCGGGTCGTCATCGTCGGAGGGCGAGAAGGAGCATGAGAAGGAGGTCTCGACGATCCGCGGGCCGCCCGGCCGGCGGCGGCGCGAATGGGGGCGCACGCCGGACGCCCCGGCGGTGCCGCTGCCGCGGCCGCCGGCCGCGCCGCGGCCGCGGAACGCCGGAGCGACCGGCTGGAGCGGCGCCGATCGCGCCGCGGCGTGGGGCGCGGCGGCGGCGACCGAGGCGCCGGCGGCGCCCGTAACGGCGCCGCCGCCCGAGCCCGCGGCCGCGGCGCCCGCGCCCGCCGCGACCGCTAAGGTGCCCGTGCCCGCGATGCCCGAGCCGGCCGCGCAGCCGGCGGCGGCCGCGCCGGAGCCCGACGACGAGCTCGCGCCCTGGAAGCGCCTCGAGAACGCCAGCCGGGCGGCGACGGGGCGGAAGCGGGCCCAGGCGCTGGGGCAGGTGAGCGACAACTTTGTCAGACTAGACCTGACGCGAAAAGGCACGTACCGCAAGCGGCCCAAGAAGTCCGACCGGCGCAAGCCGGAACGCCAGTACGCGCGCGACGACGGCGACATCAAACGCAAGACGACGGCGCGCAAGGCCATCGACGGGGACTACAGCAAGGGCGCCGATTCCATCGGCGAGGACGCTGCCATCGACGTGGCCAAGAAGGGTCTAGAAGAGACGGAGGACCCGACGGGGTACGATTCCGAACACTTGTACACGATCCACGCCCCGCGGTGCTCCGTCCACGGCGTCCCGGCGCGGGTCCTCAAGGTGAAAAAAGCCAAGAACGGCAACAAGGGCCGGCGCTTCTACTGCTGCGCGCGGCCGCGCGAGGACCAGTGCGACCACTTCGGCTGGTGCGAGGACCACGCCCCCGCCGTCGCCGCGGTGCTAAAAGCCAAGGACGGCCTATTGGACTGGCGATCGCGGGCGGTGGAAGAGCGCCACAAGCAGCGGGAGCCGTGGTCCGTCTCCGAGATCAAGGCGGAGCTGCGGCGGCGGCGCGTGCCGTACGACTCGAAGATGCGGAAGAAGGCGCTGCTGGCCCTAGTGCGGACCGACGACGCCAAGCGCCTGGGCCAGCCGCCGCGCGCGGCGCCGCCGCCTGTGGTCCTGGAGAAGAAGAAGAAGAAAAAAAAGAAGAAGAAGAAGAAGAAGAAGAAGAAGAAGAAGAAAAAGAAGAAGCGCCGGGCGCCGACGAGGAAGCGGCTGCGCGTCGAGGTCGAGGAGGACGACGCCTGCCCGCTCGACCTCGACGCCGACGGGGCCGGAGCAGCGCCGCTATCGGCGCGGCGGCCGCGGCGCGCCGCCGCGGGCCGGGCGCGCGCCGTCGTCGAGAGCAGCGACGACGACGCCGACTCGTCGTCGTCCGAGGATGTCCCGCTCGCGACGCTCGGGCGGCAGCCACCGGCGCGCCCGCCCGCCGCCGCCGACGACGCCTCGTCGTCGGAGGACGAGGAGGAGTCCGAGTCCGAGTCCGAGTCGGAATCCGAGGCCGAGGCGGCCCCGAAGCGGCCGCGCGGCCCGCCGCCGACCGCGGCCGAGCTCCTCGGCGCGCTGCCGCCGAACGTGAAGCCGACCGTGCCGCCGCCAGCGCCGGCGCCGGTGGCGTCGGACGCCGACTCGGACGCCGAGCTGGACATCGTGGGCGCGCCCTGCGATTTGCAGTGCAAGCTCCCCCCAGCGGACGTGTTGAGGAGCGTCTTCGGCCACGACGACTACCGCGCGGGCCAGCGGTGGGCCGTGGATCGGGTGCTCGAGGGCAGGAGCGCACTCTGTGTGCTGCCGACCGGGGCGGGCAAGTCGCTCTGTTACCAGCTCCCGGCGTGCCTGGTCAAGGGCGTGGTCGTAGTGGTCTCGCCCTTGGTGGCCCTCATCGACGAGCAGCTCTCCCGCCTGCCCCCGGAATTGCCCGCCGTCGCGCTGTCGGGCCGGCACGGCGCGACGCTGCGGCAGCGCGTGCAGGCCCTGGACGACATCGAAAAGGGCCGCGCAAAGGTGATTTTTGTCTCTCCGGAACGGTTGGGGACCCGGGCCCTCGCACGGTGTTTTGAGAGCGTCGAGTGTTCATTACTCGTGGTGGACGAGGCCCACTGCGTGAGCCAGTGGTCGCACAACTTTAGGCCCGCGTTCCTCAAGGTCGGCGACGTGGCCCGGAGGAGCATCAAGCCCCAGTGCATTTTGGCCCTGACGGCCACGGCCTCCAAAGCCGTCATGCGCGACGTGTGTTATACCTTGGGGTTGGATGCCAAGGACCATTCAGAAGGCGGCGACGTGTTCGCGCATTCCTGGAGAAGAGAAAACCTGAGTTTGCGAGTCATGGAGTGTGTTGATGAAGAGGCGAAGCTCGATGTTTTATTTAGGTTGCTTGGGGTAAAGGACGACCGGGGCGACACGGCGGTGCGCAGCGAGGCCAAGAAGCGGAAGAAGCGGGACGGGACAGGTGCAAGTATCGTGTACGTGCGCAGTCAGTGGGACGCGGAGCGCGTCGCGGAGCAATTGAGGGACCGGGGCGTCGACGCGCGCGCGTACCACGCCGGTTTGGACGCGGGCGTGCGGCGGACCGCGGCCCGGGACTTTGCGCGGAACGCGTGCAAGTGCGTCGTGGCGACGATCGCCTTCGGCATGGGCGTCGATAAGAGTGACGTGCGGCGCGTCGTGCACTACTCGTTACCTACCTCGTTGGAACGGTACGTCCAGGAAGTTGGGAGAGCGGGTAGAGATGGCGAAGCGGCCGAGTGCGATTTGTTGCTGGACAAGGTGGACATCCGGCGGAGTGCGGCCTTAGCCTACGGGGACGGCGTCGAGCGGGCCCAGATCCTGGAGCTGCTGAAGACCCTGCCGGCCTGTGGCTACGCGGCGTGGCCGATCGACGAGTGCGCGGAGCGCCTCGATTTAAGGGTCGAGGCACTGGAGACGATCGCGACGATCATCGAGCGGCACGCTTTAGTGGAGTGTAGTTGCTGCGGGCGGAGTCCCGACCGGGCGCGCATTCGGTTGCGCGACAAGGACGCCTTTGCGCAGCCCGTCCTGAAGGCGTTGAGGGTGGGCGGCAAGGTCGAGGAGCCCAAGCGCCGGGACGGGCACAACGAGGAGGAGGACACGCGGGATAAGACCCTGCACGGCCCCTACTCCGTCTCCGCCGCGGCGCGGACATTGTACGCGGCGCCCTGGGTCTGTCGGCGGGACCTGGAACGTTTGCGAGACAGCAAGAAGATCGACCTGGAGCTGAGCGGCTGGTCCCTCTTGATCAAAATAGAACGATTGGACATCAACGTGGAAGTCTTAGCGACGGAGGTGACGGAGGAGCTCCAGCGCATCGAAAGTGCAACGATCAACCGCCTGGACGTGGCCTGCGATGCCTTCGCGAAAGCGCTCGAGGACCCACTTACATTAGCGCCGCGCATCGACGCCTACTTCGGTGGGTCGAGCGATAAATGCGATACAGGAGTGAACGCCGCGTTCGCGGACGTCGACTCGGACGCCGTGGCGCGCACGGTGGCCGCGCTGGCCCAGGACCCCAAGGTCTTCGAGGCCTCTTCTTTATCTCCGGTCCTCTTGCGGGACCGCGCCTACCTCGCGCGATGCGCGGCGCGCCTCCTGCACGGCGTGCCGTCGGCGGCCTTCTCGTCCAAGGACTGGCGCCAGAGCCCCTTCTGGGGCCGGCACAGCGACGTGGCGTTCTCCGACGTGCGCCGCGTCGCGCTCGGGGCGCTCGCGACGTCGCTCGAGGCCACCGAAGACGCTTTCTGGGCCGCGGCGGCCGACGCGGCGGACATGGCCGAAGCCGCGGAACGGGCGCCGGCCGACGGTTTGTCGCCGCGCCCGCCGGCCGGCAGCCTCCACGACGACGCGTTCGAGCGGCTTCCCGCGGCGGCGGCGGACGGCTCTTCTTCTTCTTCGGACGACGAGCTCGAGATAGTTTATTAACGTTATGTGATGCAACTTCCCAGCAGTCGCGATATCTAGTCCGAGTCTCGAGCGGCCCCAGGTATTCACAACATTGGTAGTTACTCGTCGTTCGGCCCGCGGGACACGCGAGGCCCGCGGGACACGCGATCCTCTAAATCGCACGCGAGCTCCACGCCATAGCAGACACACAGGGCTCATCGTCACTCCGAGGGCCGCCACGCGAGCGCCTTGCGGCCCATCTTCACAAAGTACTTCGCGTGGTTCTGCAGGGCATTCGCCATCTTCCCCGTGAAGGTGCCGTACTTCTCGGGGTAGTTTGTCAAAGCGCCGGCCCAGAAGGCCGATGCCTTGGCGACGAAGCGCGAGACGTAGCCGGCCCAGGCGGCGGCGGCCGCAGAGACTTTCTGGGCAAGCTCGTCCCCGTCGCGCGGCGCGATGCCCTGGGTCGTGCCCACCGTGTCGCGGCGTTTGGCAAGAGCTAGCGCCTTCTTCTTGCGCGCGTCGGCCGTGTCCGCGGCTCGGAGCAACGCGAACCGCACGCCGACGTCACACAGCGGCAACTTTCCTTCGCGCGTCATCTTCGCCGTCGCCTGGGCGTAGCCGATGCACGCGAACGTGAACCCGTCCGCCTTCTTGTCCTCCTTCTGGTCGTCGTCGCCCTGCGCGAGCTTCTCCAGCGCCTCGGCGCCGGCGTCGAGCGAGCCGCGCCGCCCGAAGCAGTAGGGCGGCCGGCCCCGGGCCTTCATCTCCGAGGTGAACCACAGGAGCCCGGCGCAGCTCGAGACTGTCGACGGCGCCCCTGGATCCTGCTCCTTGCCCATTAGGCTTGTGGTGCTGCTGTGCTGGTGTGACAGTGGTGTCCTCAGTAGTGCGGTGGGGACGATTCGATTACGCCCACAACTGCAGCAGGCCTTGAGGGCCTCGTGCGGTGTCTGTGCCACCCGCTTTCGACGAAAGCTGCCGCACCAACGGCCGCAGTGACGGCAAATGAGCAGTATAAATGAGTCGGAAAAACCCGCATAGAAAAACCCGTTTTGTGACTTGCACCGGCCCGCCGCCGAGTGATCCCTAGGTCCCCTACCACACGGCTGCTGAGCCCAGGAGTGCAGTCGGAAAAGCTGGCTAGTTGTGAGCTTTTCAAAGCTTTGGGCACACGGCCAAGCGCAGCCCAAGCGCTGCCCGCAGCAGCCGCCACGCAGCAGTCTCCTCTAGGACCACGCCCACGCCCCATCCGGTCGAACATGCGCGCGGGCGCGGTCCTCCTCCTCTGCTCCACGGCTGTGCATGGGGGCCTCTTCGGCGCCAGTGAAAAGAAGAAGAAGCGACGGAAGACGCCGGACCCGCGGCGCTACGACGGCGAGATGAAGCGCGAGTGGTGCACGAAGGAGCGGAAAAGCACCGAGCTGTGCCGGTCGCGGGACGTCGAGCGGTTGGTGGAGACGCGCGCCTTCTGGCTCATGCACGAGAACTACTGCGGCGACGAGGAGCGCGCGGACCGCCCGCCGTGCATCCGGCTGGAGCGGTCGCCCAAGAGCCCGCGGAGCGGCCACACGCGGCACCGCGAGCGCCTGGACCGCTGGTCCTACGGGCCCGTCGCGCCGGACCTCCCCCACCACCCGACGGACGAGGGCTGGGACCGGGACAACGACAACCTGGACCGGCGGCCGCACTCGGGGCCGGTCTTGACGGAGCCGACGCGGGCGCACCCGCACGTGCGGCCGCACCCGGGGCCGGCGCGGGCACACCCACCTGTCGGTCAGGACCTGTAATACTCTAGATAGGCCAACTTACAGTCACGTTACACACACCTACTTCGGCGCCATCCGCAGCAGGGCGATGGTGCCGCCGCTCGACGCCAGGCCGCCCGGGCTCGTATCCGCCATGGGCTGCAGCTTAATGTCCTTGGAGAACCCGGCGGCGACGTAGACTCGTACCTCTTCCGCGGCGGGCTCGTTCGCGAACCGGCCGGCGAGCTCGACCCACGCCGGCTCGGCGGCCGAGAACGTGCCTTGCCCCAGCACTGAATGGCCCGGCCGCGGCTTGCCGTGCGCGACGGCCAGCACCGCCTCGGCCAGCTCGGGGCCAAACTCGGCCTGCAGCTCGCGCTCGGGGAGCCCGCGCACCCACTCGCACAGGCCCGGGAGGCCCGCGGCGGCGATCGGCGGCTGGTCGGCGGCCTCGACAACATCCTTCACGAGCTTGGTCGCCGCTACGAACGGCAGCGCCGGGTGGACTGTGGCGCCGGACAGCATTCCGCGTTCCCCGGGGCGCTGCATGAACGTGACGGCCGCAAACCATGTGTCGGGCACGTCCGGGTGCCGCAGCGAGTACTGCTTGGCCCCTCGCCCGATGTCGGCCTCGTGGACGGCAGTGGCCGGGTACAGACCTCTGATCTTTGCGTCCAGCTCCTCGGCGGCGTCCCTGCCGGTCGATATATGGCGGGCGCAGACGCGGCCGGTCGAGGCTCTGTGCGCGGCGCTTGCTGCTGCTGGGCGCGGTGCGCGCGCAAGCACCGTCCTGATCGCACACATCGATGCTCTATAGCTATAGCGCGATCCTTGATCTGCAGATCTGTTTAGGAGGCTATAGATACGGCGATTTATGCCAGCTTTGCATTTGTGGGGGATACCCGTACATAAAACCCGGCGCTAAAACACACCATCGATCACAGCCGACGGCCACTGATAGGACGTAGGGGAAATTTGGCTACTCTAATACGCTCAAAGCGCTGCGTAATAGTTCACATTGCTTGGCACTGTTTGGGCAGTCCCGAGGAATAGCTCAAAGCTCACAGGAGGCGAACCTGTTTGGCTGTTTCTAGCTATGGCATCCCTCGACAACATCGTAGCCAAAGAAATGGAGGCCGCCAAGACGGCGACGCCGCGCGCCCATCCGCCGCCGCGGCGGCCGTCGACCAATGCGGGCACCGGAGCGCCGCGACGGCCATCGGCGAACACGGGCAGCACTGGCGGCGCCGCGTGGGAGTCCACCGCCGACCGCATCGCGCGCGAGTCCGACGCGCGGGATCGCGGCGTCGGCGTCGATGACAAAACCCTCGTGGCGCGGCAATCGGAGATGTCCGACCTGCGGAAGCAGGTCGCGAGCGCCTTGGACGAGGAACGAAAAGGATTAGCAAAGCGCGCCAAGGAGCTGGCGAGCGTTAAGGCGAACTCGCAAAGCTCGCGACGAAAGAACAGCTCGACGTCTACACGCTCCGCGGCCGCCTCGAGGGCCTGTCGAAACGCCTCGCCACGGCGACGGCCGACGCAAAACGTAAAAGGAGGCCTACGAGGCCGCCGCGGCGACGGCGTCGAAGCTCGAGGAGGAGAAAAAGGAATTGCACGAGCACCTCGCGATGATGGTGCTGTCCTCGGAGAAACGCAAGGAGGACAAGCTCAAGGAGCTCCTCGCCGCGATGGGGGCCCGGGATGTTGGCTAAGTACTTAGTATGAAAGCCTGAGGTGAATACTTCTAGTATATTCTACGTTTTCCTCCTCGCGGCGGCGCTGAGCACTGCCCGCGACTCGCCCAGGGATTTCTCAATAACCTCGGAGAGCGGGTGCGTATGACCGAGCACGCGCCGCGCGGTCCGTTCTGTCTCCTCGAGCATCGTCACGGCCTCGCGGAAACCATCGAGCGTAGCGCCAGTAGTCCAGTAGAGCGCCCGCGCGTATTGCAACCTCGACGTGAGTGTGCTTATATGACACTCGCCAAGAACGCGTTGCGCCACGGGTATCGTTTTGCGCAGCACCGACTTGGCTTCTTCCAACTGCTTTAGGTGTAAGAGGGATGTCGCGTAGTTGTTGGCTGATTGGATGGTCTCGTGCCCATCTTCGCCATAGATCTCTAAAGAGCCAGAATATACGTCTCGTATTGTACGCAGGGCATCCTCCTTCCGTTCGAGCGCGTGATACATACCTGCAAGATTGCTCAGAGCTTTAAGTATGGAGGTCGCCGGTGCGCCAATGCGCCGTTTCATAGACAACTCGGCCTCTCTCACGGCCAACGCGTCCACGTGGCGTTGTGCAGCGGCTAGACCGTTCCCAAGCACACCCATCGCCAAGTACCGAGTCTGGTTCGTCTCCGGCCGGCCCAAGTACATCTTCCAGCACGCCCATCCAAGGGCACACTTCACGGTGCCGTGGTACGCTTGCTCGCACAGGCTGCACGAGTACCACCGCGCCCACCTCCCATTCTTCATTTTGAGGTCCAAATTGTTCTCCTCAGCCTCAGCACACAAGATCTTCGCCTGCTCCGCCAAGCACGACACGTGGGCAAAACCCGCCGTCCCGCGGCACGAGCACCCCCGCACGAGGCCCTCCTTCGTTTTCCAATGGAGGGCATCCGTGCAGATGTAGCATGTCTGATCTTTCGTGTCCACCGCGCACTTCTTGACCGCGACTACGACAGACTCCGCGTACTCCTTATCGGCATGATACTGCTCGGCGCCACCGCTCCTCTTAATCTTCTTGCAGAGCTTGTCATGGCCGCCTTCTTTCCAGTGCTGCGCCTGGCAGGCCGGCCCGCAGTAGCGTGTGCTGCAGCGGCTGCATTTTTTCCCCGAAGCTAAGCCAAGTGGGGCTGCGCAAGCGGTGCATTGTGTGAGGATCATGCTTATTATTGGGCAGCCCCGACGGCATCTACGTGCACCGCGCGTGCGCGGTCGCGACCGCGCCAGCCGAATGCGTGCGGGTTTCATATAATACAAATCAGCTTCGTTGTGCGCGCCGACAAGCGCGTAGGGCTGCCTCACGAAGCAGAGACGGCCGCAGGACTGCCTCCCGGGCTGCCCCAAGCACGGGCACAATGGTCAACCTGCGCGAGCCCCGGAGGACCCTGCCGCGCGAGCGGCCCAAGAAGAGCACAGTCGTGGCCCCGGCGCCGGGCTCGATCCGCGCGCAGCTCGACCAGGCCCAGCAGGGCATGGACTCCATGCGCGATGTCGTCGATTTGCTGGAGCGGGACAACGCGGCCTTCGGGCGCTATATCGAGAGCGCCGAGTACAAGGGGAGCGACGACGAGGCGCCGCACAAAGAAATGCGGGGTGGCCTGGCGGACGACGGCGAGTCGTGCTTCCTGACGGGCCTGCACATGCCCCAGGCGTCGCCCATCCAGAGTCCCCGGCGGCTCGAGGCGTCCGACGGCGAGTCCGCCTCGGAGGGCGAGGCGAAGCTGGAGGAGACGATGCTCGACTGCGCGCGCCTGAAGCGGGACGCGAAGCGCAACGCCCAGCGGGGCTCGGTCACACTGCAAGCCGCGGACGAGCGCGAGGTGAAAGCGTATGCGGAGGACGTCCGCCAGCTCCGGGCGGAGCGGCGAAAAAAGGAAGAGGACCTGCGACCGAAACGCATGGCGCGCACGGCCGTCGACTGCCCCCCGGCAATTTTGCGCCTCGCGCGGCCCGCGCCGCCGCCCGAACCACAAGTCTTCTCATCGCCACAACCAACATTCCAGGCCAAGCCCCTGCCTGCGTCCTACGGATCGCCCGAGGCGCGCGCGGGCTCCATCGTCGAGCGCGGCCAGGCGTGGCTCGCGCAGAAGCGCGAGGCCCGCGACGCGGAGCGCGAGCGGCGGCGCAAGGCGTCCGAGGCCGAGGTCACGGCGAAGCCCCGCCTGGCGCACCCCGAGGCCTGGGCGAAGGCCAAGGACGCGGCCAAGGCGTCCTTCGAGAGGGCCCAGCAGGAGGAGCGCGACCGCGAATTAAGGGCGGAGGCGCGGGAGGCCAAGCAGGACGAGCGCCGCCGTCAGCAGGCCGACGAGGTCGCGGCCATGCGCGCCGCGCTGGCGGCCCAGGCGCAGAAGTACAAGCGACCGCCGCGCAAGGACGGGCGCCGGGCCACGGACGCGACGAAGGCGAGCCGGCGCGCGACGCACAGGCGCGCGCTGCGGCCCGAGCAGCAGGTCCCCGCGGCGGAGGCGGAGGAGCGGCCCGTGACCGCGGTGGACCCCTACCACGGCCTCGAGCCCTACCGCCTGAACTCGGCGGCTTTACGCATCCTCGACGGCGAGCGCGGCTCGTCCGACGACGAGGCGTCCATCGCGTCCGAGGCGCGGGCGGCCGCGCAGCGGCTCGACGAGACCTTGGCGGCGTCGCCATTAAAGGAGGAAGAGGACGTGGGCTTTTTTGATCCGTTATCGTCGGCGGAGCGCGGCAGGAAGCGGGTCCGGGACGCGCGGCTCTTCGAGCCGTCCTCCATGCGGCGCGCCGTCGCGGAGGACGGCGTCGTGCTCTTGCTCGGGGAGCTAGCCGAGCACCCGTGCACGGAGCACGTCATCTGCGTGCTGTTCGATCGTGGGAAATTTTCCGAAAGGGCGGCGCTGCAGTGGTGGCGCGACGGGGGGCGGGAGGTGTGTGAGCGGTAATAATGGCAACTATTGATTTTACCTAGCCACGCTCCGTGGGGAAGCTGCGTCCCCGGTAGGCGCCCGAGGGGAAGCTGCGTCCGGTTCAGCGGGGAAGTGCGTCCGTGGACTCCGTGCCGTGGCGCGGAAGCTAGGCGACGGCACCGGCACGAGCGCCACGGCAACGCCCGCATCCACAACGATCGCCCCGATGCTCGTAGGTGACACGCTCGCGTCTTCGATGGGGACGCCGACCGAGAAGTCGCGCACGGGCGGCACGAGTGTTATTTCTCGTGACCGCAGTGCACGTCTGTCAGCGCGCGGCGACTGCGCTTGCTCGCCTAACGGCGACTTCAAGTCAGTGCGCGTCTCGGCGAGCGCTAGGAGCGACGAGGGTTTGGAAACGCGGCCTTTACTATGCGCCAGGTGACGAAGGCCCGAGAACGCTGCCGCGCGCACGGCGGGGACGGGCCGCGACGCCCGCCGCACGGTCGTGGCCCCTAAATTCGCGGGCAAGAACTTCCGGCATTTGGCGGGCGGTTCCCACCCGTGGAGCGACCGCTACAACGCCACGACGGCCCGCGGCGGGCAGGTTTCTCAAAAACCTCCCCAATCCAGAGATAAGTGTGCGCGCCCGCGGCTCAACTACTACCTCACCCGCTTCGAGGAGGACACGGCGTGCCTGCGTAAACAATAATCTTACCGCAACGCGTACACGTCGGCCTCGCGCCGCGTGAAGTGCTTGTCGCAGGTGCAGCAGTAGAAGAACGCGTCCGCGCCCGCCCCGGAATTGTGGACGACGCCGCGGTAGGCGTCGTCGCAGTAGACGCAGGCGGGGACGTCGTCCGGACCCGGCGGTCGCCGCCAGTTCGCGCAGACCGCGGCGAGCGGGTCGCGGCGCGCCGCCTTCTCGACGCGTCGCCGGTCCGACCGCGCCGCGCGCCGGAGGGCGTCCGCAGCGGCGGCGCGCGGGGCGACCGGCTGTCGCGGCATGGCCGTCGGTGGCGCAGGGGCGGCCGGTGGCGGCCTACGCACAACGGCAGGCACCGGCGCTGGTGACACTGGCGGCGGCACGGAAACGGTCGGCGGCTCCGTCGCCACTGGCGCCGCGGCGGATTCCATAGACGGCGGTGGCGTAGGCATAGAAAGCACCGGCACGGCCGGCGGTTCCGGCACCGCCGGGGACTTCGGCACGGAAGCGGCGGGCGGCTCAGTCACCATTTGAGGTGGTGGCGCAGGCGTAGTCAAAACGGCAGGCACCGGATCTGGTGGCACCGTCGGCGCCACGGAAACGGCAGGTGCCGGCTCGGGCTCCGCGGCCGGTGGCGCCGGAGCAATCGGAGGCGCCGGTGCTCGCTCCCTCGGTAGTAAAACGGCAGGTGTCGGCGCTGACGGAGCGATACGCGCGGGCGGATCCACCGGAAGCACGAGATTCGCCGGCGTCGGTGCCGCGGGCGGCGGTGCGGGCCGTAGCGACGGAACTGCCTCCGCCGCGACGCGGTCACGCAACGACGCGGCCGCGGCCGCCCGCAGGCGCCTCCGCTCCTCGTCGGCGAGCGACCGCCGCGACGCCGCGAGCGCCGCGGCCAGGTCCGACCGGTCCGTCGAGACCGGAGGGCGCCTTCGCGGCGCCCTCCGGGCGCCGGCGCTCCCGCCGGCCGGGCCGCGGCAGTCGACGACGACGCCCGGGGCCAGCTTGAGCCGGGCCGGCGGCAGCCACGACGACGGCGGCGGCGGCGGCGCGGCGGGGAGCTGGTTCGCGACTGGCGGCGCGGGGGGCGACACGCGTGCCGGCGCGGCCGAGGCCGGAGCCGGTGCCTGTAGCGGCACCGGGGCAGGCGGTGGCACAGCGCGGAGCGCTGATGGCGCCGCCGGCGCGGCGGGGGCGGCGGGCGCCGGCGCCGGTGCCGGAGCAGTCGCGGCGGGCGCCATCACGGCAGGCGCCGGAGCGGCCACCGGCGCCGGACCGGGCCGGTCGCGGAGCAATCGGAGTTCCGTCCTCACGCGCACCTCGAGCGTCGATTGATCGCGGTAGGCCACGAGCGAGGCCGCGCCGCACAACAGCCGGAACTCGACGAGCCGCGCCGCCCGCGGGAAGTTGCGCGCGTTGCGCACGACGCAGGCGCCGCCGCGCGCGAGGGTCCGCAGCCGCGATTCGACCAGAGAGACAACGAGCTTGCGCGCTGACAAGTGCTTTTCGCGGCTATACCAGGCCGGCGGCCTCCGTAGCTCGCTGTCGTCGACGGTCAGCACCTCGCCCTTCCGCACGGCCGCGGCTAACGAGGCCCGAGCCTTGCTGCGCGGCGTAGTAACGTGTGTGAGCACGACGTCATCGTCGCTGCTGTCGCTCCGCTCGACCTTCGTCGCTCTCACGGGCAGGAGCTGCGCGGCGAGCGCCTCGGTCGTCGCGCGCACGCTCACGAACTCGATGCCCACGGCGCGCGCCGCTTCTTTGACCCGCTCGACCATCGGATTGCTTGCGTCGATGCCGAGCTCGCCGCAGACAATCTCCACCAGCACTGTGGTGCTTGATGCCATTGTGCTGCAGCTTGTGGCGCTTTGGCTGGCGTCGAAGGGATGTGTCGGAGGCGTACTGGACAAATCAGCGTCACCGACCGTCGCGGTCTCCACAGGAACCAGTCACGCGTCGAAGGGCTGCGGCTTCATCCGAATACAAAGACCAACGATTGCTGCATCCTTTGCCACAAACCCGTTTTTAGGGCCAAAGAGCGAGGGCGGAGATGTATGGGCCCGCGCGTGGTACGAATAATGGGCTTCGGATTGCTCCGGCGGGACCCCCGGTGCCAAACTATTCGAAGCGGCGCGGGTTTTTCAAAGCTCGTAAACCGCAAAAAAGAATAACATCTGCGACTGGCCACATATAGCGCAGCCAGCCAAGCAAGGAAGACAACCTCAGTGACGATCACTTGCAGTGAGCCAGCGCTCCTGCAATCTATTTGCTGCCGGCGTAAAAAAAGCCTGTCAGCCCAGACTGCTCGGCTGCCTCACGCTCTTCGACCCGACATCCGTAGTCACCAATAGCGCCCGGTAGCTTATAGTTCGACGCGACGCCGTAGTCATGGCAACCCTCGTCGACACCGCGACCGCTGCTTTAGCCACAACAACGATCACGGCGGACGCCCAGGCGGAGCTCAGAAGACAGAAGATTAGGGACAAGAAGCGGCGCCAGCGCCAGAAGGCCAAGGGGAAGAAGCAAGGACCCACGGACCGGCGCGTCATTGAGGGCAAGGGCCAGGGCCTCTTCGCGACGCAGGGGCTGGAACAGGGCGCTATTGTAGCCCGGGCGCCGCCCGCCCTCAGTGCCGTCTTCGACGCCCACTCCCAGACCGTCTGCGGCTTCTGCTTCAAGGCCGACACGACGGAGAAGCACACTATTACATTACGGAAGGGCGCCGGCAAGGTCGGGGTCGTGTTCGCGGACGACCCGGACGGCGCCGCGGTCGTCACGCGGCTGAGCGAGGCCGGTCCGAATTCCCGCGCCAATATCAAGGCCGGCGACGTGCTCATAGGCGTGCGCGGCGCCCTGGTGGCGACCACGGCCCAGGCCCTGCAGGCGTTGAAGGCGGCGCCCGGCGCCTTCGAGACGGTGTTCATTCGGCCGTCCCTCCTCATCTGCCGCGACTGCAACAAGTTTGCCACCTGCGAGGAGTGCGCCTTGCAGAACCGGGACAAGTGGCACGCGCACGAGTGCGCGCTCTTCCAGAAGCTGCCGCCTGCATCAAAGCGGGGCGAGACGTCGCCGCTCCGCCTTTTGTTAAGGTACCGGGCCACGGCCGACATCGGCGACTGGTCCACCGAGAAGGAGCCCTTGGACTTGGTGCAATCGCTGGTGACGACACAGGGGGGCATCGATTCAGGAACAGCAAAACAGCTGGAGCAGCTGACGGGCGTCCCGGCACAAGTGTGTTCGCTGTTGATCAGTACGATCCGCGGCAACGCGGCGGCGGTCTTCCGGAACGGCCACCGCGTCGCTTGTGCGTTATCCGCTAAAGTGGGCTACTGCAACCACTCGTGCGCGCCGAACTGCGAGGCGTCCGTGGACGTGGATGGCCGGGCCGTCCTGACCACGTTGAAAACAGTGGCGGCCGACGAGGAGCTCTCCATCTCGTACGTGGATACGAACCAAGGCGTAGAGGCGCGCCAGGCCGTGTTGAAGCAGCACTACGAGTTCACGTGCCAATGCCCGAGGTGCACGGGCGACGCGAGGAATGCCCTCAAGCTCAAGGCGCGCTCCCGCGGGAGGCACTAAGTTTTGAATCTACTTATCCTCCTTCTCCTCGGGATTCAGTTTTTTCCGGAAGCTATACGCCCATAGACTGGCCGTGTCGCGCTCCTGCCGCGTGACCACGCTGAAGTCGAGCTGTCCCACGCGCGGGCAACAGGTGATGACGTAGACCCTATAATGCTTCTTTTCTTCGATCGGATTGCCAAACAAAGACAGCTTCTTCAGCGAGGGGAGCGCGCCTAGTCTTTTGACCTGTTTTAAATCGCCGATCTTGTTCGCTTGCAGGTTCAGCACTTGCAAAGATGGCAGACACGCAAAGCAGTCCCCGAAGACCCGGATGTCGTTGAAGCTCAAGTCCACCCAGCGTATGACACTGAGGTCGGCGACGACGCGTAAAAGAGCCAGTTCCATGGACGGCGGCTTCCCGAGGACCTCGCCCTCCGCGGTCACCAAGCTCTCGCCCTCACCTTGTAATTCAACGAGCTCGTTGTTGTTCAGTCTTATGGACGAGTGCTTCAGGTTCCTTTCACCAGGCTCCTGGGGCGCATTAACACCTTGTGGCGGGTGGCACAAGAACACGGCCTTCTCCACGTCGCTCAGCGACGTCATCTCCATGAAGCTCAGGTTCATCTGGAAGTGCTTGTTCGCAATCCGAGAGGGCTTGATGAGGAGCCAGCCGCTCTTGTCGATCTCGCCGAGCTTGCCCATGGTTATTATGGTTGCCCACGGGGAGCTTGCCTTTTGCTGGGCTGCCTTTGACGCGGCAGAGGAACTTTAGGCGCGGCGACGTGCTGGGTCGCTCCTGCCTCTTTCCGATGGCATGCGGGGGCGACGCTCCGGCCTTTCCGTGGTCCGAGAGGCCGCGGGAGCCAGCACTGCCGGAGGCGCTGAATTTGAGCGCCGTCTCGAGGTTGCGCTCCCCGGCGCATCGCTCCCCGGGCGTGGGAGCTCTGAAGACTCCGCGGACGAGTGGTAGAAGCACGCGTACATAAAACCCGTTTTGGGGTACAATCTCGCCAGAGGGCCGCAGGCGGTGTAGAGCTGCCACTCGTGCTTGCGCCAGGCGGTGTAGAGCCCTTTTGCACCTTCAGCGACCGCTGCGACCGCTGGCACCCGCCGGAGCCGTTCCAAGGGAGCGCACAGATGGAGGCCCCCCAGCGCGTCTACGACGCGCTGGACGCGCGCAACTACAAGACGGCTCTGAAGCTCTGCGAGAAGAACGCGAAGAAGAACCCCGTGTTGGCGGCGTTGCGATGCCTGACGCTCCAGCGCATGCAGCGGCACCCGCAGGCGTCGCAGGCGTGTGACGAGCTTGTGCGGAAGCACGCGTGGACCGACGAGAACGTCCTGGCGCCGCTCACGATGACGCTGCACGCGTTAGGGAGGGATGAGGAGGCCACGGCGTGCTGGGCCAACGGCTTCGCGGCCAAACCGTCGGACGTGGGTCTGGGTCGGCGCGTCTGCGCGGCGCACGCGCGGGCGGGCGACTGGCCCAAAGTGCGCGCCGTCGCCGCCTTGCTGTACAAGGGCACCAAAGATTGTTCTTATCTAAGGCGCTTCGCGGCCGCTGCTCTAGTGGAAGCTACTGCACTACCACCGCCGCCCACCAAACTCTTAACACTAAAACTGGGCGACAAGATGCTGGAGCGGGCCATCGCGGAGAGCGGCGGCTACGCGCGGTGCTCCGCCGAAGACGTGGAATTACTCGCGTCTCTAAGGGAAGCCCAGGGCGACGGCCCCGGGGCGGCCCACGCGTTACGCCAGGCCCGGGACGGCCTCGCGTGTGAACTGCAGGAGGGGAGCCCCTTCGTGCGGCGGCCCACGGGTCGCGACCTCAAGCGGAGCGAAGCCGCCCAGTTACTAAAGGGTCGGGCAATAACGGAGGCGCGGGCTCTATACGCGGAGCTCCTAGATGGGGACGACGACTGGTGCTGCTACGAGGGGTACGTGAAGGCTTCGCAGACGCTCAGTTTGGCAGATGACGCGTTACGACACCTGGCCGCGCTGGCCGCGGACCGGCCGAAGCACCGGGGGCCCCAACTGGCCGCGTTGCTATTGGTGGACGGGGCCGACCTCCAGCGGCGCATCCTTGCATACGTGGAGGCGCACGCGGCGTCGCCCTCGTGCTTCGACGACCTGGAGACGAGTTTAAGAAGGGCGGGGCGCTTCGAGGTGGAAGTGGAGGGTCCGGCGCGCCAAAAAGCGACTGTGTTATGCATGCGGCGCTTCCTCGGTTTAGATATTCCCGTAGATGCGTGCCTAGAAGTCATGGCCGGCGACGACGCCTCGGCGGCCGCGGACGCTGCGTGTGTCCTCGCAGCGACGTTGCTCGATCAAGACCACAACGTCGACGCCTGCCGCGTGTTGTACCGAGCGCACGAAAAAGATAGGGACAACGCGCGCGTCACGCTGGCGTACGTGGACGCGTTACAAAGCATAGGCGCGGGCGAGGCGGCGTTGCGCGCGTACGCCGGGTTGGGCGTCAAGCAGATCCAGCTCGACTCGCTGGGGCACGTGCTCGCGCCCTGGGCGGCGTCCGCAGGCTTCTGGGCCGAGACGGCCCTCCACTGCCGGAACATCCTGCACGTGCACGACAACTGTAGGCGGGACTCGCGCGAGTTCGCGCATAGGGCACTGGACTGCGCGAACGCCGCGCGCGCGGCCGAGATCTGGGGGTTTCAGTGCGACCGGCTGGACCGGTCCACGACCAAGCTGTGGGCGCGCTGCGAGCTGATCGGGTTGGACCTGGTGTTGCGGGGCCACTCCGCCTCCAAGGTTGTGGAGTTGCTGCCGCAGTGGGAGGCGGGTCCGCGCCTCGAGGACATTTCCGACGACGACGCCTTCGAGCGGGTCTTCGGTTCGCTCAACTCGGACGTGCGAGCGCGACCGGCCTGGACCTTTACAACGACGGACGCCGAGCGACAAAGCCGGCTGAAATTTGTTTTTAGGAATAGCGCGGCGTACCACTGCGCGACGCGCGAGCTGTTGGCGGCGCTGTTGACCGGCCGAAGTGTGAACGCGGGCCTGGTGGACCAGGTTTTGGCCTCAATCCGGGGCGCCATGACGGACCCTCTGGAGATACACTGCGTCGACGCGGTCATGGCCTCGTACGAGGCCTGCTCCGCGCACAAGAGCGACCGGGAGGCGTCGGCGCCGCTCTTCGCCGCGTTATCCACGCGAATCGCGGCCGTCGCCACGGCGCTCGCGGGCCTCGCCGACCAGACGAAGACCGGGACGGTGACGGCGTGCGCGGCGCGGCTCCGGGGCGCCGCCGTCGTGCTCGAGCGCACGGCGCCGTTGCTCGTGGTCCTGTGCTTCGTGGACGATCATTCGGCGAAGAAGAAGAAGGCCAAGGGCAAGAAGGCCAAGGGCAAGCCCTCCGAGGAGACGCCATTCCGTACCGCGCTCGACGGTGCGCTCGCCGCGTTCCTCCAGCTGTTGACGTCGCTGAAGGCGTCGCTGAAGCGGGACGCCTCAGCTATGGACGACGACGCGCCGGCGGCGCTGCCGGAGGAGAGCGTGCTGCCCGCGGACGAGTCCCGGAATGCCGTCGCCAAACTCCTCGGCTCGGCGCGGCGCGTCTCGCTCGGGCGCCTGCTCGGCGTGTGCGGGGACAAAATCGCCGTGCTGCAATCGCGATGTAAATAAGTCATATAAGTTAAACATTAGTCCAGGTCCCCCCCGCCGATCACGTTCAGGAACGCCTGGTACGTGCCCAGCGTGCCGCCGACGACCCCGATGACGACCGTGGCCCCGTCCGCCACGCACTCCCACGCGCCCTTCGGGCGGGGACACCGCCGGTTGATCAGCGCCGGCGCGATGAGCGACAATATGGACCCGGTCAGCGCCCCGAGCAGCGCGATCAGCGCGCCGAGATCGGGCACCGCGATGGCCGCCAGGAACGTCAGGAACACGACGCCCAGCCTAAAAAACACGCGCGGCCACGTCATGACCTTCCGCTTCGCCGGGGCGTCGGGCACCGGGCGCGGCGGCGGGCTTTCGGGCACCGCCCAGTCCGGCTCGTTCGCCGGCTCGTGTCGCTTGGCCAGCTCCACGTCCACCAGCGCATCAAACGCAGCCTCTTTGGCCTCGTCCGGCGCGTCCTCGTACGGCGCCTTCGCGTCCGGCGCCGTCAGGGGCGCCGCCGACGTCGGCGTGTCCGGCAGTGGCGCCTCCGGCGTGTCCAGCAACGGCGTGACGGACGGCCGCTTCGCGAGAGGCGAGGTCTTGACCTCGTTGTCGAGCTCGCCCGGGCACTCGTCGTCCTCGACGTGCATCGGGTTCCCGATATCGTCACTATGAATATCCGAGTGCTTCTTCAAAAAGGACGGCCGTCTCATTTCCACACCGTCCTCCGTGCTGACCAGTTGCCGCCTTCTCCGTTTCCTTTCTTTGAAGAAGAAGCTCGCCTCAAGTAATTCCATCGAAGGAAAGAGTTGGATGGGAAACGTGAAAATGACGGCCACAATCGTGCACACGTTGGCCACGACCGGCCCCGCGGCTTCCAAGGACGACGCGTGGTCGTGCGACGCGATCTCCGCGGTAATGGAGCCGCTCGTGACGTCGGGCCAGGCCGCGTAACCGCAGGCGCCGACCGTCGCGTACGCGGCGACGACGATGACCATGCCACCATACAGTATGGTCCACACATCATCTGAATTCCTGAGGGCGTTTTCGACCGGTAGCATGTTGCACACGCCTTCAAAGGAGTAGACCACGGTGCCAAAAAAGAGGGGCAAGGTCTTTGGCTTCGCCACGGCGTACTGCCTCGAAGTAGACGCGTCCTGGCGCATGGCGGCGGCTGCGGAAAACAGCACGATGCTGATCGCTAAGAATATGAGCGCGTTGGCGAGCGCGGCGAACTTTGCGAGGCCCTTGACGGACTTTAGTAAAGCTAAAGAACCATAGACCGGGAACACGCACAAAGCCAAGAGGCGGACCCCGATCCGTTCTCGTTCCTTGTGCGGGAGCAGCGCCCGCATGTTCTCCCCGAAGAAGTCGAAGTAGACAGCGCACACGCCCAGCTGCACGATGTGGATGAGGACTTCAATAACCTTCCGGCCGTACTTGCCCAGAGCGCGTTCGGCGACGTCGGCATACGTTGTTGTTTTGTGCACTCGTCCTCCCGGCGTGGGCGGTGGCGTATTATCAGCGTAGAACCGTTTGCAGAGGACCAGCGTCCTTAGGTTGAGCGTGACGGCCACGGCTAGCGTGAAGAGCGTCACCAGGCCCAACTCCAGGCCGGCGTTCTGGAAGGCCAGCGGGAGCGACAGGCAGCCGGGCCCGATGAAGGCCTTGATGAAGTACAAAAGAGCGGCGTTCTTGGACGCGCCGGAGCTGGCGCCGCCGGCCATGGCCTACGACCCGTACGGCGCTCAGGGCCTCGCAGCGGCTGTCGGGCACTCGGCTGTGCCGACGCTATATCCTCTGGTTTGCGCGGAACAGCTCTGCACACAACGGATTAATGGAAATGCAGTAGCTGCAGCGCTATGGTGCTGGCAACAGCAGCCAGCACTACAGCTGTAGCAGCCAAACTTTTTAGCTGTAAATTTTCTATCTCGCGGGTTTATTTTGAAAACCCGCTCGTTGCGTGTCCGAGACTTGTCCGAGGCTACCCAAGGGCGACACTAGAGCCAGGGTAGGCATGGAACCAGAAATTCATGTGACAGGAACACTTTTAACAGATACAGCGACTCACTCCAGCTTCGTCGCGCACGCCCCGCCGACGGCGGCCCGGAACGCCCCGAGCTCGTGGGCGGCGCAGAGCACGGCCCAGCGCGCCGGCTTGCC
>Ga0114994_10000093_pt1 | contig 46631 bp, 70 predicted proteins | sample ArcticOcean_MG_C_9_FD_87043 | JGI IMG/M metagenome (GOLD analysis project Ga0114994, IMG submission 87043) | Marine microbial communities from western Arctic Ocean - ArcticOcean_MG_CB2_152 | ecosystem: Environmental > Aquatic > Marine > Oceanic | place: Arctic Ocean: Canada Basin | collected...
ACGCAAGTAAATGTTTCCTCGTGTGAAGATGGCAACGAAATCTCGGCACACATATTTGAAGCATATACCCACATGCCCTTGTCTTTATAGACTTGGGGACGACCATCGTTTACGTTATCTGAGAATAGGATATAAGGATAACCAATTTCAGAACGGCGCTGCAATACCTTAGCCCACAAACGACGCTTCTCAGGATCGCCTGCTTTCATCTCATCAATGAACTTGTTACTAACCGTTATACCTGTTGTAAGGCCTTGGATAGGGTTGCCTTCTGTACCAATGTCTAAGAACTCATCAGCATCTGCATGTTCAATATCTTGATATGCTGCAAAAAAACCACGACGCACTGAACCTTGAGATACAACTGATGCCAAAGTATCGTACATTTGCATAAAGTGTACTGAACCTGAGGACTCACCTGAATCGCGAATATGAGCACCACGATGACGGACAGCACCAAAATAACCCGATGTACCACCGCCGTTTTTCATCAGCATACCGTTTTCAGCATGCCCAAACAAAATAGCTTCCATGCTATCATCGATGTACGATCCAAAACATGAAACTGGTAGTCCACGCGATTTACCGTAATTAGCCCAAATAGGTGATGCTAATGAGTAAAAGCCACGACTCATATAGTCATAGAACTTATTAGCAAAGCCATCATATTTAGCTTTAGCAGTTTTAGTCTTTGCCATATCTTTAAGGTACCATTCAGCCTTATCAGCAATAACACGGATGCGGTCTTGTGGCTTTTCTTTTTCTTCTAGATAACCGCGTGACAAGAATGTCTTTGAGTCGTCATTTAGCCAATAGAATTTTTTATATTTTCTTGTCATATTTTCCTCTTTAGTGTGGTTTGTTTAATTGTGGGCACTGCCATTAGTATTATAATATCATTATTGTTGCTAAATGTCAATATTAATCTTCAAAACAGGTCGTCCTCCGTGAAAGCTTTTGTTTTCTTTGAATAAGCGGTCGAGCGCTTGACGAAGAAATCTACGTTCTTAGTAGATAAAATTTCTTCAACAAACCAATCAGTACTTCGAACTGCCTCTTCATCTACCTCATATAGAGGCTTCATATCAATAGCTTTTAACGATTGATTAAAACGATGCTTTAGGAATTCTTTTACTGTTGCTTTAGGTAAGAAGTCTAGATCGTGGTCAGCGTAAATCCAATCTACAATTGCTGACTCTGCTTTAAACGCATCACGACATAGGCGGTTAACTTCTGCATTGCTGTCCTTGTCAAACCAATCTGGGTTTTCTTCACGAATAATATTCACAAGTTCAAACCCGAAACGAGCGTGAATATCTTCTTCTTTTGATGTTGCTTCAACCGCGTTTGAAATGCCTTTGAGAACATTTCTATGTTTGTTGAATGCCATCATAATTAGAAACTGAGAGAACAAAGAAACGTTTTCAACAAACATAGAGAATAGAATAATTTTGTGGAAATAGTCTTTGTTATCTACTGGAGAACCAATCGATTGCTCAAGGTACGCAATGCGTTTTTTCATAGCTGGTACTTCAACTACTTTTTCAAACTCTTCATTGAGACCCATGATTTCAATAAGGTTTGAATAAGCATCTGCATGACGTACTTCAGATTCACCAAAAGTAATACCAACCGCTGCGACTTCTGGTTTAGGGAAACGATCGCCAATTTTAGACCAGAATGTTTTAACCGCAACTTCGATCTGCGAAATAGCAAGCATTGCTTTTTTTACAATTTCAACTTCGGCCGGATGCATCTTGACTTTCATATCCTGAATATCAGAAGAATAATTAAACTCTGTATGAACCCAATATGAATGTCGAATTGCGTCTGTGTACTCAACTAATTGCGGGTATTCGTATGGTTTTAGGGCGGCGCGTTTGCGAAAAATGTCTGGTTTGTTGTTGAAACGAAATAGAATATATTCCCGAGCTAAATCGTGAAGGCCCATATCCATGACTACATTTTCCACTGTCTTATGAATAGTGTCTACATTTACAATAACATCATCTGTATCTAGGTTAATAGTATCAACAACATCCGCAGTGATTTCGTTTGATAATGTTTTACTCCTAATCCCGATACTTTTCATAGCCTTTTCAACAGCCTGAGTAATTTTATCTTTATCAAAATCTTTAGTTGTACCATCGCGTTTAGTAACATAGTTAACTCTTTTTACAAATTCTGAAGAAGCAGCTTGCAACATATTTAATACCTTTTAATTGAGTAAAGTAACCGTATCCCGCAATACGGTTTTTATTTTTTTTTATTATTTTGAGAATTACAGACGAAAGTTTGTCGACGTGTTATATTTATTATCATTGCTAGTAAAACATGTGAAATGTTTCACCTTTTTTTTAATTATTTTACACAGCCATTGCCATTTTAATTTCTGGGTGATGTTGATAATTGTTTAAAGTAAACATAGTGGAATCTTCCATTTTAAACCCGTTGGAAAGGCGGTCGATTAAATTAAATGAATTATCTATTTTTAAGGTTGGCAAAGGATAAGGATCTCTTTCTAATACTTCTGTAAGATCGTATATATGATTGTTGTATATATGAGCGTCTCCGATAGTATGAACATAGGTTCCAACTTCAAGATTACACTCTCTTGCAATTATATGTGTAAGCAGCGCATAAGATGCTATATTAAATGGTACACCCAAACCAACATCAGCAGATCGTTGATACATTTGGGAATGCAATTTCCCATTCCGAACTGCAAATTGAGACATAACATGGCACGGTGGCAAAGCCATTTGATGTAATTGATCGGGGTTCCACGCTGACAGAATAAGCCGCCTCGAGTCTGGGTTGGACTTAATCTCATCAATCAACCATTGGATTTGATCTGTTCCCGATTTTCCAAAACCTTGACCGCGAAATTCGCGCCATTGAAAGCCATAAACTGGGCCAAGGCCTTTGTACAGATCTTGATTTTCGTAACCAAGATCTTTACCTTGTTTGTCAGCGTTAGCAGTCCAGATAGTATTCCGGCCAATAAGCTCTTCTCGTGGTTTATTAAACGTGAGTTCAGCTAATCGACGTTCATCCGTGCTACCTTCGAGAAACCAAAGCAATTCACCAACTACAGATTTCCATGCAAGTTTTTTTACTGTTACAGCGGGAAACCCATCAGCAAGATTAAACTTCATTTGATAACCAAAAATAGAACGAGTACCTACGCCAGTTCTGTCACTCACGTTTTCACCGTTTGTAATAATATCATTAATTAACTTTTTATATTGATACATTATATTTTCTTCCACTTATCTATATACACGTCGCCTTCGAGTTGACTACTATAAAGTTCAAACGTCAATTCAATTAATGTTCTGGGCAGAAATGTGTCACAGTCATACGTTCCACTAATGCGGCTGAACCAAAACTCATCAATGATAGGTAAGCTGTTTTCAATTAGGTGACAACCACCAATAATCCACGTGTTGTCGTTTTTACTAAGAAGGTCCATCCTTGATTTGTAAATATCAGAACGAACTATTTCAATGTTTTTTTGCTGTTTCATAGTATTAGAAACTACAATATTTTTTCTGTTTGGTAAAGGCTTGAGTGGCAAGCTTTCCCAGGTTCGGCGGCCCATGACAACAGTTCCGTTCAATGTCATTTCTTTAAACCACTTTAAGTCTGCTGGATTGTTGGGCCAAGGTAATCCGCCGTCTTTTCCCATGCCCCACGCGTCATCGCATGCTAATATTGCTTTAATCATACTTTTCTCCACGCCATTAATTTTAAATTAGCTTCCAGACTATTATATGTATTAGCACGGATAATTTCTTCAACGTTATTTACACCAGCTAACACCATTTCGTTAATATCCTTCGCAGGAATATCTGACGGCCAAATGCATATTTTATGGCCTGATCGAATTATCTTTTCCATTCTTTTATGAATTTCGCGATTGCGAGGTTCAGCATCAAACACAAAAACACTATTGTTAACATTGTGTAATGCAGCCGTACTTCCTTCTGCACCAGCCATCGCAACAGCATTTGAAAGGAACATACTATCGAGTGCGCCTTCAACTACGTAATACTTTTTATTAAAGTCAACTTTATCTAATCCAAAGATCTTTGGGCGGTCATCAAACATTATTGTAATATAGCGGATACCATTTGGATCAAATCCTCGCGCTGAAACGCCAAACACTTTACCCTTCTTATCTATGAAAGGTATTACTAATCTCGGTTCATCTTTACCAACATTTTCAAATTTACCTGGTACAATACTATTAACCCAAGCTTTGAACTTCTGCGCATAAAACATGCGATAGTGATGTTCTGGGGGAATTCCCCTTTTCATTATATATTTTTTAAGAGGATGATCTACTTTTAATTGACTTATCTTTTTAAGTGTTTTAAGAGGATTTTTATTGAATACCGGTGTTTCGAATTTTGTCTTTTCTAATGTTGTTTTTTCAGGTGGTTTTGTTTCACTTACTTTTTTAACAAACTTCTCAGATATATAATCGTTATATGCTAGATTGTCGATGCTCTTAAGAAAAAAAGAAAAAGACTGGCTAGCTCCACAGTTATGGCAGTAAAAATGAAAAGAGTTATCTTTTTCTAATAGCCATCCGCGAGCCTTCGTTCGTGATGTTTGAGAATCACCACAAGCCGGACACCTAAAATTTATTTTATATGGGTTTGTAGATCGGACACGAAATCGCTCCAATCTATTCGATAGCATGGTTGCATAATGAAGATCGACATAATCTACCATTTAGTCTCACAGTTCAGTTTATGGTTATTATCTAGTATACTATCATTATAATACTATACTAGGAAAATGTCAACTAAAAAATGACATAATAGCGTCTGATTTTGTTAAAATAAACACAAGTGCAGCTGAGACTCCGAGAATCCACCATCTCCAATTTTCCAATGCGCGAATTCTGCTATCTTGGACCTCTAATTTTTTATTAAGAGAGCTACTCATTTTTTGTAATGTGTCTAAAATTTCTTTATGACGGCGCTCTCTTTGTTTTTGAGCGTCTTCTTTCATCTCATTTAGAGATTTATTTAAATCTTTTCTGAATATTAATTCTTCTTCTGCGTGTTTTACGTAATTGTCTTCTAAAGTCTTAATCCGCCTTTCGGTATTTTCAAGAATAGTGTCTTGAACGGCTGATATTTTATGAAGTTTAGACATAGTATCCACTGCCGAATCTATTTTGTTAAACATACGCTCTATTTGTTTTATATCTTTTTTTATAAGAGCAACTTCAGTTCTTAAAAGATTTGTTATTTCTGTATCTGGCACTAATTTCTATCGCTCCTGCGTTTACGACCGGAAATGTGCCGGGAAATATTTTTTAATTATTTTTTCAAAGCTTCTTCATAATATACAATTATAGCTTTTTGTTCATTTATATAGCGGCGCATCTCTGCTATGCCAACTGCAAGATTTTCATATCCCTTAGCACCAACCGCAAACACAACAAAATTGCCGGTCTTAGTTTTAACCTCGGCCATTTTGGCATCAATATTATCTTCAGTAATAACCATCCATTCTACTGGCGGAAACTCGACCGATGGTGGTCTTGACTGAATGGGTACGTTTTGTTTCTGGTACTTAGTTTGAGTTACTATTTGCGGTTCCGGAGTTCTCCCCAGGCAACCCGTCAGTATCGTCAACGGTATCGCTAGGAGGAGAAGTTTCCTCGGTAATGTCATTGATGAGTTTGTTAACTGCACGTTGAACCCTTTCTTCTAAGTTTACAGGATCCTGTAAAGCTTCCATAGTTAAATCAATACGGGCAAATTTACTACGTAAAGTGTTTAAATACTTGCTCGATTCTGCTAGCTGAGTTGTAAGGTTTTGATTCAGCGTTTCATTACGTTCTGCATCTGCAGCCATAGTATCTACGGTATTTTGTAGAGTCTCAGCTGCAGACACTAGTTTAACGTTGTTTTCACGAAGAGTTGAAATGGTTTTTTCAGACCATTCATAATAACTTTTAACACCATAACCGACACCGCCAAGGATACCAATTACGATAACTAAAAGATATAATTTTGCCATAGCTTAGTCTTCATCTTCGTCGTCATCTTCGCCATCTTCGTCAGAATCATCTTCATCATCAGATTCCATTTTAGCTTTTTTCTTACCGTAACCTTCGTCTACAGTGTCTTCGTCAGAATTCATTTCTTCAAGTTCTTCTGCGTCTACGTCAGCTGATTCCATTTTTGCTTGAATTGCAGCTGCAACACGATTACGCATTTCTTCCTCTAGTGATTCTTTCATTCCAAGAGGATTTTTATTAACTGAGTGTTGTATAATATCTCTTATTGACATTTTATGAGTCCTTTTTCTTATTTCTGGGTTAGTTTAAAACTTAGTTCTGTTGGAGTTTTTCACTTATAGACTATTTATCTATTTAAACATTTTTGCTTGTGTGTTTGGTCCAACTATACCGTCTGGAGTTAATTCATTTGCGCGTTGCCATTTTTTTACAACACCCAATGTTCCAAATCCAAAATCGCCATCTGCGGCAACACCCAAGGCTTTTTGCATCCTTTTAACATCATCGCCTTTCATACCACGCCGAAGTGTTCTTGCTTTAGACGAGCTACTTGAACTTTTTTGTTGTGCTGGAATATCTGCCCCACCAAGAATACTTTTTGCTCTTGCATACCGTGATTTGCGGTCATCCAAACCTATCGTGCCACCATTAATACGCTTTGTCATCGCCACAATATCATCGTTATCTGCATAGCGATCGATTTTATTTGTAGCCCAGAACCAACATGCCGATTCAAGAGCACCTTTTTTAGTAGAAACATATTCGCTAGCTTCTTCTGCTGACATTCCAACTGATTTGCCGAAGGCAGTATAGTTGTTGCGACCAGTTAATTGTTTAATTCCTCTACCACGAAATCTCCATCCGTCGCCGTCTTTAGTGTTACCCATTTGTCCACGCTTAGAACGGAATTCATCTTGATAAACATAATTTGCGATTTTTTCAGGTTTGCGAGCGTAATCAGCCGCGTTTCTTTTACCCTTTCCAAAATACCTACCAAATACACCATTCAAAGCTTTTTCACTATAATTTAAGTTTTCTTCGAGCGCAGTAAAATCAGCTGATTCATGACCGCATTGCGCCATAAAACCAGCAACGCGTAATGGTGTTACTATATCATATTTTTCAAACATGTCAACAACATTTTCATACCATTCTTTTGGTTCTTTATTTCTTGGTATCATTGCGCTAAATTGTTCTAAAGTAATCATGTCTTATTCACTCCTATAATATCTCTTAATCTTTTTTTCTTAGATGATTTATTGCTGTTCGTCCATTTTTTCTGGGCAGCTTTTGACATATGCCCGCCGTCCATACCAGCAATACCACCGCCACCCACGTTATTGGCAGGAACTTCTTCTTCAATTTCTGGATATAGATCTACAGATTTTTTTAGTTTTTCTAAAATAATGTCATCAGACTCAATTAAATGGTTGACATTTTCTGAGAGCGTGTTATAATAGCTATATCTACTTAAAAATAATTCAAGCGATCGGTCAATACTTCTTTCAGTAATAGACTCATTAAGCATGCTTTTATCAGTAAAATGGTTCCATTCCTTGATTAACCAAAGAGCGGCCGCATAAGATGCAATTCTTGAAGAGCCACCAGGAATTTTTCCAAGAAGTTTTTTAAGTTTTAGCATCATAAGATCGTATTTACCAAAGGAATCTTTTTCAGATTTTAAATTTCTTTCTTTTTTTCCTTTAAGTATATTACCATCTTTGTCTATTACGCCGGATTCAAACGATGGCCATTTTTCAAATGGTGTAGCCAAGCGGCGGATAAATTGATAAACCAGAAATAGATCTAATACCATTTTATATTTTCCTTAATATTTCTTCTATATGTTCATCAGATTTAAAGTGCCGATTATGAATTTTTTCGTCATCATACTCTATAAATTCTGGCATAAAGTTTAAATATACTACGAACGGCTTTAGATAATCATGGTATTCTTCTAGCTTCATAAAAAGCATATTTGTTGTTTCTATTCCAAAACAATTATATAAAATAATCAGATGATTGAGAATCAACCTTTCTTTAAGTTCTCCGGTTTGCTTATACCTACCGAAAAGCTTTCTTAAGTACTGCAGTCTTTTTAAGTCTTCTTCAAACTCCGCAAAATCCGAACAGTGTGGATTTTCATAATATTTTGCAGCATAAAGAAGAAAGGTTGATTCTCCTAATTTCATAATTTAATTTCTACTTTCAATTATGCGTCAGCAGCAATTGAATCGTCGCCTGAACCAGTAACACCGAGATCGCCAGCGGCGCCCGCGGAAACTTTCATTGGTACTAAGCACTCAGCAAAGTGGCGGCCCCCTGATGTGTGATATACGTACCAACCTGGAGTTTTAAACCCCTTTGCTCGGTTAGCAGCAACTCCTGCTTCTGTTAAATCGATAAAAACTGCATTATCGCGGTCGTTCGATTTATTTGTATTTCCTGATGCGTCTTCTAACCATGTTGGTACTGAAGCTAACGCGTCTGTTTTTCCCCAAAGTGCCATTGTTTTTGTTCTCCTTGTTTGGGTTTAGTTTATTAACAATATTTATATAATAATAAGCTCTTAGAAAGAGCGCTTATTTTGCATTAGGTAGCTTACCTTTGTTGAGGCCATTTTTAGCTATATAGTCTCTAAAGGTTGGAGTAATTCCGCGCTTTGCAGCTTTAGCCCTTGCTTTATCTGTATCAAGCATATGCTTTGCATAACCCATTTTAGCCATTTTAGGATCTTGGGCTTTATGCTCAGCATCTCTTTGAGCTGCTTTTTTCTTACGAATATCACTAAAGTTTTTCATTTTAGCCATTTTATCTTTGGAAGTAAATTTACCGCCCATTACGCCTTTTGCTCTAGCATATTTTGCAGATGTACCTACAGCTTCACCAAGCTTGGATTCAACGTGATAACCTCTGCCGTCACAATGATCGCAGCCAGCACCATCACATTTAGGGCATTCGACGTTGCCTTCTTTATACGCTTTAAGCAAAGCTTTCCCAGAAGTCTCTTTCATATCAACAATGGATGCGCCCATATCACCAATCGCAAACGTTACATTACCAGTTGCTTTCTTACGTAAGAAGTATTTAACACCATTCGGATTATCTGCAGATTGAAGTGTAATCTTTTCTTGCTCAGACTTTTTGCCTTTTTGAACAATATTCTTAGCAGTTACTTTAAACGATTGATAATCAGCACCTTTTTTAACAGCGGAATTAAATTTAATTTGCACAGTAGAATTCTTCTTAAGATTGTTAAAAATCTTATTCATATCAGTTGCTTCATCAAGATTTGATTCTCTTATTGAAGCTTTGTACAATTCTAAACCTTTAGAATATGCTGGGTTCTTCATCATTTGCTTTGCTTCAGCACTAGCAGGATTTTGATGAGCCATGCGAACTGTTGGTTCGTCTAATTTATTGGCTTTCATATGCTTTTTATATGCATCAAACTTTTTAGAATCTACTGCTGGACCAAATCTGTTTCTCATCGGCGTGGTTATTTCATTAACAGATTCAGCAAGCTTCCAACCCTTTGCAAGATATTCTTTTTGTTTAGTCTTATCAATAACAATAGTTTTGCCGGCATTATCTACAACCATAACTTCAGTTTTAGGATTTTTTAACTGACGAGCTTCTGCAACTTGTTCTTTCATTGCTAATGTTTTAACAAACGCGTGAAACATATCATCAGCGCCTATCATATCATGAGCGGTTTGTCTAAAAATCTTATGCTCTCTACCACCGTGGTATTTTTTATATAACACGTCGAATTTCTTTTTCTGCGCATCAGTCATTGGCTTATCTCTAAGTGGCGTGCGTGTGCCGCGCGCTTCGTTAACTGTAAATTGCTTAAAACTTTTCATTTTATCCTACCGAGTTTAATTGTGCGTTATCTATATTTATAAAAAAGCGGTAGCTACTCTACCACTTTTCTTTGTCTGCCCAATATGCGCCAGACATTTTACCCTTTGCAATATTCTTTCCATGACGAGCTTTAAACGATTTACGTTTTGCTTTCATTTTATCTGACTCACCTTTTTTAGGATCGCCAGCAGTTGAAGCGCCCTGTTCTCCAAACCGAATAGTCTTAATTTTATCGCCGTCCTTAGCTACAACGATATGACTTTTCTTTGGATGTGACGGAGTTCTCTTAGCTTTATTATAACCATCCACGCCAGCTTTAGCTAATCGCGAATCTTTTTCTTCACAGAACGTTTTAAAGCTATCCATTACATTAAACCTTTTGTATCATGTACATTTGTACGGATTCAGTTGGGACGATTCCGCCTTTCCAAACCTTTGGTGCGATAAGAACACGCGGTCCTCTTAACTCTCTAACAACATATATAAGTTTAGCTTCAGCAGGTGAATCGGTGTATTGCTTTTTAAGACGAACTTCATCGCCAGCTTTAATACCAGTTCCTTCAGAAACCGTACTATTAGGAGTATCCTTTTTTAATCTAGCTAATAGACGAGGTGTACCTTCATCACCAGCTTTAGCTAATCGCGAATCCTTTTCTTCAATATAAGATTTAAAACTATACAATTTTCTTCCCCTTACTATCCCATTCGCCCAGTTTCATAATGTTTGCTTTAGCGTACGATTTAGAACCATATGTTTCGCCCCATTCCCAATCTTTCATACGCGTATTCCATTCAAACATTAACCATTCACCCTTATGTCTTATGTCGCCGGTTTTCATATTCGTATCGTAAAACTTCTCAATACGGAATTTACGAGTAGGAAAGGCAATCTCCATCTCGCCATCATTACCAACCTTTTTCCATTTAGGCAATTTAACAGCTTCGGCTATATGAATTTTAAAACTTTTCATATTAGTATTCCTTGATCTTCTTTTCAATAGCAGTCATAATCTTGTTATGGGTTTTACTTAAATACCTGTCTTTTCTAAGACGAGCTAATGCTAATCTTGTTTGGTCAGCGTATCGCTTTTGAAAGTCAGCAGGCCTTGTATCAATATCTTGTACATTAGCAAGACGATCGGCAAGCTTAACTACTAATGCCCAGCTTGACATCTTAGCCATTTTGCCAGCGATATACTCACCTTTACCAATAGCGTCTGATGCCGCTTTATCTGTAGTTAATTGCTGAACCATATCTGCTACCAATGCACCGAACTGTTTAACTAAGTCTGCATAAGTAGTATCAGTGTCTTCCAGTGTGTCGTGTAGATATGCTGCTTGGATCATTGCAGAAAGATTATTAGACTTTTTAAACTTCTTTACAAACCGAGCAACTTCTTTAGGGTGGTCAATATAATCTCCACCACTCTTCCTAGATTGACCAGAATGTGCTGCAGTTGCGACTCTTAAAGCTTTGAGCGCGTTTTCATTTAATGTTTCTTCGGCTAAGTATTTTTTAAAACTTTTCATTTCATTAATTTCTGTATCGTTGCTAATGCTTTTTTACCGTCTGGGTGTTTTGGATTAATACTTACTTCTTCACCGTTTACAAAGTCCGATATATTGGCGGACTTGCCAAGCGCATTTATAGCTTTGTGCAATGGATCTTTAGGATCAAATGTGGTTTCAAAGTTTGGTTTGCCACGAAGTTCAACCCAAGACTTTTCTTTTGTATCCCACATCTTAAGTACACCCATGTTCTTGTCACGGATATATTTAAGCTTAATGCCTTCAGAAATATATTGTTTAAAACTATCCACCAAACTCGTGTCCTGCAACGCGTTTCATTTGTTTGTTGAATTCTGCCTGGGAAGGTTTTTCTTTATACAATTTAATGGAAATCTCAGGTCGGTCTTTACCTTTAATTCTCCAATTCAAGCCCTTTTCTTTGTGCTCTGGTTTTGTAGTTTTGACTACTCTGCGCTTATAACCAGCTTCCCAAGTTTCAGATCCTTCGACAACGGGTTTAGTTACAAAATCTTTAAATCTAAGCATTTTTAGTTTCCACATTTTTGGTAGCGGTTTCACACTTGCCGCAACATTGTGGCGTACCGCAATGCTGGTGTTCATTTAATTTCGGGGCTGGTTCTTTAATCAATGTCATCATGTTTCACGGTATATACTTTACCGTCTCCTGTTCTTATTCTCGCACGTCCTGTATCTTTGTCTGTGCCGACAAATATTCCGGCGAGATTTTCTTCTTCATCTGTAATTAAAACGTGTTTAAACGTAACAGAGTCTCCACGACTTATATTAGAATTTAAAGAAGCTTCTTCAATTTCTTGTCCTGGCGTGCTTTTTTTATAGTTTTTAGTTAACTCGTCAGTTCCCCATTCTCTTTCGTCTGGAGAATCTTCGTTGTTTTTTTCAGCTTTATAACCGTATTTTTTAAGAAGTTGATTTCTTTTTAATAAATTTTTTGAACCCGATTTTACTTCACCATATTTTTTTATGTATTCCATTTCTAATTTACGTGGGCCGTGCTGAATATTTGTAAGTGTTGCTATTTGATTAGTTATATCTGCAAGATCTTCACCTTGTGAGACGTGTTTATGTATCTTATCAAGAAGTTTATCTAACATAGTTTGTTCGCTTAATCCAGAAATCTCATTTTCTTGGTTAGTTGTCAAACTAAAGTCTTCCTTTCTAACTTTATCAGCTAAGTCTTTATCTGCTTTTCCCCAGGTTCCTTTACCTTTGGTCGCAAACGAATTAACTCTAGCGAAACCCCATTGAGTTGGGTTTGTTCCGGGTCTATGGCCTGTTCTCCAGGCAGCGACTCCTCTATCAAAAACTGTTTTTAAAACACCATACGATATTCCAGTCTTTTCTGATTTTTTCTTTAATGCTACTTTTGGATCTGCTTCCATTAAAACGTCAAACTCTTCAGACATGATAAACTCACCCATATCAGAAACAAGTTTTGAAATATCCTCAGCAAAATCTTTGTGATTTTCGTTTACTTGGTGTTGTTCTTTTGGTTTAAACATTCTAAAGCGCTTATCAAACTTAACAGAACCATTTTTTTCCAAGGCCATATGTGGTCTTTTTTTAACTTTAGTATCGCCAAGACACGCTTCACCGAACATGTCTTTAAATTTCTTTGTGTGTACAGAAGGCTTTGTTTTAGCTTCCTTATCTCCAGGTGCGGGTTTATATGCGTCTGGGTTATCGTCATCCATTTTACCGTACTTTGCAAAATGGCGAGCTCTATCATCCTTCTTATCTTTTTCTACGCCTTTATAATAACTTTTTGGCTGAGATCCAGGCATGTCCTTTACATCAGGATCCTGCGACTTTTCAGATCTTGATTCCATAAACAAGTCAAACATGTTATTAATTTCGTAAATGTCTTCTTTCTTTTGCGGATTTAAAACACTTGCAAGACGCTCTTTTTCAGCGGTTCGGACTTTTGGTAACAGTCGAGTTGCAATACGATCTATTGTTTTACCTGGAATTTTTTGTAATCTTTTGTCCAAAGTAATCTTTTCAGCTGTTGACATTGCAGAATATTTCTTATTTACAGATAACCTATTTCGCATAAAATTAAGTGCTGCTTTTCTAGATCGCGATAACAGTTTATCCTTTGGAGCCATTTTTCTTTTAGCTCTTTCCTTCGCCATCTTTATCTTTGTTTTATATCTTCTCATAATCAAACCCCGTTTTCTTCTCTGTTGAATAGAGAGAGGTCCGCTTTCTGCGAGGTTATCTTCGTTATCTTCTGCTAGTTCTTCAGAAATGTTCATACCCTTGCGGATATCGTTCATAATCTGTACTGCTGATCCTTTTAGTTTGTTAGGTAATCCCTGCTTAAAAGAAGCAATGTCGCCGGTTGCAGCGGCCGCTCTCATTTTAGAAGCTGACATTCCAGATACACTATCAGAGTCGGGATCTCTTTCGCCTGCTGATACTATTTCGATGTTTTCAAAACTATAGTCAAGCTCGTTATATTTGTTTAAAAGGGCTTCGAATTCCTTAACTCTGTCAGAACCTACTACTAATACAAGTTCAGTATATTTTTTAGACAATTCTTTTAAAACTTCGATAATTGTTCTTGCAGGTGATTTTTTCACAATCGCACCAAAAGCTTTTTGGCCAAGGGCAATTTTCTTGTCATATGACAAAGGATTATTTCTTGAGTCTTGTGAATGAGACATGTAAACCGCGGCATCAGCTTTGCGCTTAACTGCTACGGATATAACTTTGTTTATTAATTTTTCATGTCCAACAGTAACAGGATTAAATCTACCGAAACTTGCAACTACAGTTTTTTTCAAAGCTTCGCTCATAGTCGGCGCGGTTTCAATATGATTACTTGGATCATGGCTTTTTAATTTTTTAAGATCTTTTTTCTTATTCTTAATATCTTTAGACATCAAATACCCCTAGGTAGTGCAAGTTTATTTTTAATATTTTTCAAGCTGATTATTAATTTATTTATAATACTAGTCCCTTAGTATAAAATTACTTTTAGAAAAAAACGTATTCATACAATATTCCCTTTCTACAGGATAGTCATGAGGACACCCTCTTTCTCTTTTTTTCTCAGGATCTGTAAAAGTTGCGGATTCTTTCCAATCAAACCCGTATACAGTAACATTTTTTGGATTGCATGTCGATATGTAATCGAGTGTAATTAACCCAGTTGTTGGATTTCTATGTCTGCCTGACTTTAGCTTTAAAGGCTTATACAAACTTTCAGGATATACAAAATCGATAGCATGAATATTGTTTGGAGTTCTTGCTTGGTGACCTGCATGCATTTTTTTAACGTGCCCGGGTATTTTGCTGAAAAAACTCTTATATTCAGATGTACTCCAAAATACCCAAACGTTAGTTTTCTTGCCGTGACTAAGTTTTACGTCCATTCTCGTGTATAACATCGCAGCCTTATTTAATCTTACTACCACGTCGTGAGAATCAATTTCATCCCCGTGTTGCTTTTTAAATAAAGCCATTGCATTGCCAACGACGGCAACTGTTTTTCCTTCAAACCATTCTTTCATTTTTTTAATTTAAAAACCTCTTTTTGCTTTTCGAAAAACCGCCTATGGCAATAGTCTTCTTCTAAAGCAAAGTTGTGTCTTTCGTCAATCATTTTTTTATCATGAAATGAGGGTGTTTTTTTCCAATCAAAACCGTAAACATTTACAGTCTTTGGGTTGTATAAAGATATTAAATGTAATATTCTTAGTCCAGTTGACGGCCGGTGATGACCTAAATCAGCTTTTAACCATTCTGCATCTATTGCAGGATGGTGCAAAATTTCAACGATATGATCGCATGTTTTACTTGTCATTCGGTTTGGGTTCATTGTTTTAAACCAATTTAAAAACCATACATCAGTTCGGTTTCCGTGAGATACTAAATCTTGTGGCTTTAACATAAAAAAACCGCGTTTAATTCTACAAACAATTTCAGCTGTATCTATTTCTTTACCGTATTTGCTATCAAACAAACTTCTTGCGTTGCCAACGACGGAAACAGTTTTTCCTTCAAACACTTCTTTCATAATATATTACAATCCGTATTGCTGGCTATAATCCATATATATTCTTTCGCGATGCCATTCATCTGCCATGGGCGTTGTTGCAAAATCGTGAAAGCACGGAGTACCCAATGTATAATGCAAAAGCTTAGCTTCTTTATTTTCGCCGAGCTCGTCTGGCAACCAATTCCACTCGATTGGCAGTTCTCCAATTTGGTCATCTTCGAGCCAAGTAAATCTATGAACCTGAGCACCTGTCGCGTTTGAAACAAAGTCTGTTGTTACAATACGATTTTCCTCATGACCACAATTCCATAATATTACACTTGACCAATTTTTGCGCGGGTAATCTTCGTTTTTTGATCCCAAATATTTTTCAGACACTTTAGTTTTATAATTGTGTTTTACGACCATTACCGCTTTTGAATCGTCGCGCAATTCCCAAAGCTTTGCTATGTCATCGCGTAACAGCATATCGCCGTCTATAAAAATAGCCCAGCCTTTATATCCCATTAAATGCGGAATAAGAAACCTACTATATATAAAATGGTTACTACCATCTGAATGTTTTTCTTCATATCCGTTTAACAGATTAAGTGATAAGGGGTTTAAACTAATTGGACTCGTTGCGTGCCTTATGATTGAATTCGTGCACACATGATACGCCGCAGCTTCTCGCTTGTCATATCCTATAAAAATCGGTATCATAATGTTGTCCTCTTTCTTCTACTGTGCATAATATCTAAAGTTAAGTTTTTTATTATTATATCTTTGGGTTGTTGCATAATCCATTTAATAGTGTCTGTAACGTATTTGGTTTCAATTCTGGGATACTCTTTGCGGTGTTCAGTCATCGGTGTATTCATTCTGCCGAGTTGCATATGAACAACTTTGCAATCGCCGTCTATAAGTTGTAATTGAGAACAAGCTTTTTTAAGCGATGCTTTATGAATAGCGTATTCGTTAACTACATCTTTATTTCCTTCAGCGCTCACGCTTCCAATATTAATAATTGTGCAATCTTTATATTGATTTTTAGTGAACAGCTTATATAAAAGATCTGTTTGTGAATGTTCGCAATACGCGTTGTTTATGTAAACGTCAAAGTCATCTGCTACAAATTGCTCTAAATCTTTACTTAAATCGTATCCATTTTTTCTACTCATACCAACGACGTCGTTATCCCTTGATAGCTCATCATATAAAGCTTTTCCTAATCCACTCGTATGACCAGTAATTACTATTTTCATTTTGAATACCTACGTATATCGGCTTCAACCATTTCAGTTATCATTGTTTCGAACTCGTATTTAGGTTCCCAATTTAAAACTGTCTTTGCTTTGTTCGAATCAGCGTGTAAACTATGAAGTTCGTTTGGTCTTTCAAATTCCTTTTCACTTGTAACGTAATTTTCCCAATTACTAATACCAGCTACATCAAATGCTATTTTACACAAATCGCGCACGCTATTTTTAATTCCAGTCGCAATAATAAAATCATCCGGGGTTTCTTGTTGCAACATTAACCACTGGGCATGAACATAGTCTTCTGCATGGCCCCAATCTCTTTCTGCATCTAAATTACCGAGAACAATTTTATCACTTAAACCACTTTTAATTCTAGCAACACCGTCGGTAATTTTTCTTGAAACAAATTCAATACCGCGTATCGGAGACTCGTGATTGAATAATATTCCCGTACAAGTAAAAGCATCATAACTTTCTCGATAGTTTTTTGTGATATGATAACCGTATAGTTTAGCAATGCCATACGGGCTCGCAGGTTCAAACGGTGTCTTTTCTGTTTGCCTCCCGTTTATATTACTGTTTCCAAACATTTCACTAGTTCCAGCTTGATAGAACTTGGTGTCGGGTTTAATACGACGTATTGCTTCTAAGCAATTAAGAGGGCCGATAGCGTCAACGTGGGTTGTTACATAAGCAAGTCTCCAAGAACCACCAACGAAGCTCTGAGCCGCAAGGTTATAAAATTCGTCGGGTTGTACTATCTCCATTACATCCATCATACTGCAAGGGTCTGTAACATCCCCTACGATGGTTTTAAGACCTTTGTTGTACAAATCTAAATATTCTATGTTACTCCAATTTGGGCTACTGTATCTCTTAACCAAGCCATAAACTTCATATCCCTTTTCGAGTAATAGTTTACCAAGGTAGCAGGCGTCTTGTCCAGGAAAGCCAGTAATTAACGCCGTTTTCATTCTATATTCCTTATTACATCAGCTGCCATGTTTATATTTTCAGATAAATCTGCGCAATCGTTACCTATAAAAAATCCGTCGTAATGAAGCTTGTCGGTTCCTTCAAAGGTTCCGCTTTTATCCCAATTTAATTTATCTATAACAGGATTACGCATAAAATTACCAGCAACAATAGGGCGAGTTTCAACACCGTGTTTTGTAAGCTCTTCAATTACTGTTTTTCTTTTTCCAGCTAAATCGCCTTCGAGAACTAAACCAAAACCAAACCAACTGCTCTTTTCGTGTTCAACTTGTAATCTTATATTAGGAACATCTGCAAAAACTTTTTTTGCAATTTCAGCGTTCTTTCTTCGATCTATCATCATCTGCGGCCATTTTTTTAATTGCTCTTGACCAATAGCACCACTCATTTCGAGCGGTCTTACACAATAGCCAGGTAATATAAACTTAAAACTATCTTCAAACGGATCGCCGGATTTTGCAAATAAAGGATCATCTGAAGTGCTATCTCTTATCCACCCGTGAGCTCGGAGACTCTTTAAGTATTCGTAGGTAGTATCGTCATTAGTAAGAACCATACCGCCTTCCATGGTTTGCATGTGGTGGCTAAAGAAAAAGCTAAAAGTTCCCATTTCTCCAACAGATCCGCAGTGCTTATTGTATTCTAATGCACCTAAGCTTTCGCAATTATCTTCTAAAAGGGTAATGTCTCGTTTATCACATATCTCTTTAATTTTATTAAGTTCTGCTGGATTACCTAAAAGGTTTACAGCAAATACAGCCGCGGTGTCTTCATCAATAGCTGCTTCTAGTTTACTCGGATCTATATTAAATGTGTACGGATCAACATCGACAAATCGAATAGTATAACCTAATTGGTGTATTGGAAAATAAGTTGTGCTCCAACTTACGGCTGGGACAACTATATTTCCTTTATTTTTATATTTTGGATTTAGCGCGAGAGCTGATATAGTAATAAGATTAGCACTACTTCCGCTATTTGTCATAACGGCATGTTTACTTCCAAAGAATTTAGCAAACTGTTTTTCGTATTCTTTGACTTCTTCACCCATAGTATATCTGCCACTGGCGATTACACGCTGTATGGCGTCAATTTCCTCTTGGGCCCATGTGTCATTTGCTAATTTATATTTCACGGGGTTTCCCCTTTCCATTGTTTAACTGAATTTATATATTTAAAAGTTTCCGGGCTACGTGCTTCTGCTAATGTAAATTGGCCATGTGCAAGACTTTCAAAAAGTGGTAATCTTTCCTTTTCCTTAAGGTTTTCTATTTCACTTATAGAATGCGATAAAGGAAACGCAGGACAAAATCTATCGCATATTACTGGTATACCCATGCGTAAAGCGTCTAAAGCAACTGTAGTGTTATACGCAACTACACAATACGCATCACTTAAAACTTCTTCTAAGGTTTCTGCATATACCTGTTTCGGTTTTACTTTTATAGGATTATATAATAAATCACATATACTATTGCCCGGTTTGTTTCTTACGACAATTGGCTTATCTGTAAATTTTCTTAGTCTTGCAATTATATCTTGCTCCCATGAATATTTATCAAAAACTTTAGTTACTACATGGCTCGGCGGGAATATTACTATGTTTTTTTTGTCTTTAAAATTGTAATCTTCAAATTGTAAATTAAAATTGTTTTTAAACCTGACCGGATCCTCATTTGTGGTAATAGAATTTTGAGCAAATCCGTTTTTTGTTATTCGCATCCAATACGGCGTGCGGTATCCACTATTAAAATACGCGTGGTCTAAATAATAATAATCGATACCGTGCTTTTTTGCCATATTAAATAAATGCGCATTGCCTCGGAGTATTCCGCAAAAAACAATTGCTGTAATTCCAGACGGGAAATTTCTTTTCGTAACTTTTGCTGGAAGATCGTTATGAGCCAATCTTTTTGTAATGATATGTCTAGTGTGCACTGTTTTTGCGCCAATCCCTGCCGCAAAAGATTTTACAAATTTGTCCTGTTCACTTTTACCAGTTAAAAAGGCGTATATCATCTCACATTATCCCAGTACGAAGTTTTTCTTTGAACAACAAGATCTTTTTTATGGCTCGTACCCTTTTGTTTTCTTGGGCCCTTCATATGATCCATAAATTCGCCAAGAGGCCCGTTTATAAATGGATGGTTATTTTTTACTGGTGGGCTTAAGTTGTGCCAATGTGTCTGATTAAAGTTTTTCATAGCTCCGTCATACGTATGACAATCAGTCCAGAATTCTAATTTAAAAATGCTGTCATCCAAATAGTATTGTTTCCAAGCATGGAGAAAATCTTTAGCAATTTCATGACCCATATCAAAAATATGAAATCCAGTTTCTGTGTATAACCATGGACGAGCAAGATACCCCGCGAACTTTCCTTCCGGGCACCAATTTGATATATCGCTTCTTTTAACTGGCGAGTGCGTTCTGCTATCGCCGTCTAACCATATTAAAATATCAGTTTTATCTTCTTGTAAAAATTGAAAGAGAGCAAATACTTTATGACTAAACCGTACGGCGTCATAGCGATAATTTGAAGCTCCTTTTGAAGCATGTTTTCCTAATCCGTTCGCTTCAGGATTATTTTTATGCCTATCTTTAAAGGACACGAGATCTTTGTAATCTAATATTTTATACGAAACTCTTGAATCTCTTATTAAATCTTTTTTTGGAATTGGATCGTCGACATAAACAGTTAATGATACATCATCAGGCCAATTTTTTATAAACCCTTGCACTAAAAGACTTCCTGTTTCTCTCCATCCCTGGAGATTAAAACACGTAACTGCATTAATTTTTTTCATTTTTTATTTACACCTATAAAATAATCGTTTACACTTTCCCACAACAGGCCTTTTTTAATGTCTTCAATACTAAAATGAGACATAGCGAGTTTTTGTATCCAAGATTTTCTATCAGGCAGAGCCGGGTCCTCTATCTTAGATATGTCGTAATTGCCAACAGGAGCTGCAGGACTTTTTTGCCAATCGTTATCGGTTATAAAAACTGGTACGCCTTCTAATACACTTACAGGCCCGGGCGAGCTGTTGTGCGATATTGAACACCATGCGTTTTTTAAATCTTGCACGATGTTCTTATTTTCAGATAAAGTTACTTTTTTATTACGTGCCATCATTAAATAATTTTCTTTGTGTTTTATATCAGACGGGTGCATTCTTATTACAATTGGCCTATCTGTATGTTTTCTTATTTTATCTATAGTTTCAGAACACCATAGTATATTGCTTTTTTCTTCCATCGTCCAACCAGAATCTTTTTGCAATAATATAAGAATATGCTCACCTTCTTGTCTCCAACTTTTTAAATCGAAACCGATTGTGCTTTTTATCCTTTCCCACCTATTAGAATCTATTGTGTTATCAAAATAATACCCAGTGTTTGCGTAAATTCCATTTAAGCTATATCTAAAATATATGCCTTGTGACAAGTAATTAAATATGTTTCCATCTATTGTAAGAACGTTTTTATTTTTTTCTCGTTGGGTTTTAATAACTGACTTTCGTAAAAGATTGTGCCCGCCTTGGCTTTTTTTCTTTGACCAACCCTGTATAATTGCAAGATCGCAATCCTGAACGTTGTTATAACCTCTTGCAATGTTGCAATTAGGAAATGTATCAGCAATTGCGTTAAACCTATCATCGACTCTAATTGATTTTAAGGTATTATAAAATATTGTACTTTTCATCCATTATTTATTTCAAACACGAGGCCTCTTATTGACACGAACTGCTGCCGCGGAGATCTTATTTCGTTATTCATTATTCTTCCTTACTAGCTTTTCAAGTGTATGCACTATGTTTGGTGAAATGATATCTTCCTGAGTAAATTCAGTGCAGGACATTTTATTGGTCCAGTTGAGTATTTCTTTTTGAGTCGCAAAGTAAGGATCGCATATATTGTTTAGATCCGTGTTGTGTAATAAAGATCCGAAGTTTGCGTCTGAGCAGAAAGTTGGTATTCCTGCGTCTATCAGTTCAAAGATGCCTGTTGAATTGTCTATCACAGCGCAGTACATGTCCTGATATAAGTTTTGAATAGAAACGCGTTTTTCTATTAAATCTACGTTCTTATAGTTTTTTAACTTGAGTCTGATTGCTTTATGATTTTTTGAGCCAGGATGTACTTTTATACATATTCTTCTATTCGTATGGTTTCTTATCTTTTTTATAGAACTTGCGATAAATTGTTCGATTGGCATGGTACTAGTTGGGTCCGTCTTAAGACCGGTAAATATGTATATGCTACCTTCTTTCTCTGATTTCCATTGGTGATTATAAAGACGCGATGCATTTACAGTTCTTACGTCGTCCACATCGTTTTCATCCAACCACTTGCCGTCACCGTATGACCAACTGTCCAAGCCAATCCTTACAAAATTTTTGTGATCGTAATCTTTAGCATAATTTTTTTCGGCTCGAGACAAAGTTGCACTCTCTAAAACGATAATCGGCTTTTTCTGTTTCCTCGCAAGTAGCACTAGTTCTGAATTAATGTAATCCAATATTGCAGTTCTGCTTTTGTCAGGTACTTTGTTTCCCTTGTAAACGTGCCTAGGAATATTCCCATCTTTCCAGACTTCATTCTCGCACTTTGGCAAATATAATTTCTTTCTTAGTTTGGAACCCCATGTACCGTTGAGTATTAAAGCATCTGAATTATCAAAGTGGTGTTTAAAGTCCTTTGGCATTACATGCTTTGGTATAGTAGTATTTTCAGAGAAATACTTAATTCTTGGCGAGCCCAATACTTCTGCTATATGTGCAGTAGCCTTTGAAGATGATGCCACGAAAAAGTTCATTTCAATTCCTTAATTCAAATTGGTTATTAAAAAAGTTATCATAGCAATACTTCTTTTCTTCCTCAAAGTTGTGTGCTATACATTTTCTTTTTTCGTGCCAAGAATATGTTTGTTTCCAATCAAAACCGTAGACATTAACATTTTTCGGATTTTGCTTAGAAATATAATAAAGTACTCTTAGTCCTGTTGACGACTTTTTTGTTAGGTTACTATCTAAAGAGTTCCTATCGTCATTTGAAAAAACTACGTCGGCCATGTTAGCAAATTCTGGTGATACGTCAATCGTATCCATTTGCATTTTATGTGCATTTTTTGAAGCTGGCTGTTGGGCCCACGGCTTATTTTGGCGTATGTTTTGCATACACCATACATCGAGCTTCATACCCATTTTATTACTGAATTGAGTGAATTTATATCCACCGCGATTAATTCTTACAACAACCTCTGCGGTATCTATTTCTTTACCGTAATTTTTTTCTAAAAGAGACGCGGCATTTCCCACAACCGCTACGGTCTTACCTTCAAACCATTCTTTCATAGTATATTATCCCTGTTAACAAAAAAGGCAGAGAACCTGTCCCTGCCTTTATTTATATTTACTTACAAAACTAATTATACTAAATTCACTGTTATCTTAGCATTACTTTTCTTGCTTCTTCTACATAGCCTTGTTCACACAATTTTGAGGCAAGAACTGCGTTGTTAAATCCACTAATACTATTTAATATAAATTTAAGCATTAGATAATGTTCTTCCAAAGCGTTCTTCTTTAGCTTCTGCTTTTAACTTTGCTAATCTTTGAACTGCATCTTCGCGGGCTTCATACAAGCCTTTCATGTGCGATGCTGTAATTCCTGGTGATCCGATCATCGAACCAATAGCTCTGCTATAACCAAGAATTTCTAATCTTGCGTATATACGATCTAACATATTATGTCCACCCTTTAAGATTTCTGTTTACTTCTGCAGTTGTTTCTCTTTCGCGGATAGAGTCACGGTAAAACTGGTCGTTAACAACAGCCATGATGTCGCCACGGCACAAGCCAATGTCTCTTAATTCTCTATTTGAAAGGGAGGATAATTCTTTATATGATTGGCGTCTTAGTGCGCGCTTATTCATAAATTTGTCTAAAGCTACGAGTAAAGCTTTGATTTTTGCAAATACTGCTGATATCGTAGTAAATTTATATAAAGGTTGTGATTGAAGTGTGTGTGCCACGTTGCATCTCCTTAACGCATATGATTGTTTTCTATTGAATTACAATTATATTTATTAAGGAAATACGAAAATAAGGCCTAATTTAGGATGCCAATTTGGTATAGTCGGTATTCACTAGTGGCAACTGTGACAACGTGACTACTACTTTTGCCAACCTTTTATATACTTGTCTGAGAAATTAGCGGCACTAAACTGTAAACGATCAACTAATTTTAAAGCGTTTTTACCATAACGGTCTATTGCCACAAAGCCCTCTTGCCCCGTAACTTCATAGCCTTTATTAGTTTTGAGTAGCGTTTTTAACCCATCGACGTGGTCTAATTTAGAGATAATCATATGCTTTGCATCAACAATTAGATTGTACATAGTAAACAAATTTTCTAAGTCGCGTGGTTTGACTTCTTTAAAAAATGACATAGAATTGTCTTTTTTGCTTTGCCAAGTTGCTTTACCCTTTGGCGATTTCTTTGCATCTATTTCTTTATCATAATAATCACTTAAATACTTTTGCAAGCCTTTAACGAATGCCTTTGGATTACCAATTCTCTCACCAGCACGAACTTTCGTATTGATGTAGGTATTAACACGCATGTTAATATCGTACTGTGATCCTGGCTTAAGCGCGTCGAAGGTTGTTTTTGGAATTGTTTTAAATAACGAACCGACCTGTGAAATAACTCTTGTAATTTCTTTTGTTTCTTTTGCTGTAAAAGTTGCATTGCCAGATTGGTCTTTAAAAATTGCGTCTACTGACCAGACCGACGGGACTGTTTTAAGACCGCTTGCAATCTCCTCTCCAAAACTTGCAGACATTTTTTCAAGGCTTGATCCTCGGTATACAGTATGCCAGACCACTCCGACCTTGGATCTGAGTATTGTTTTAGCAAGCTTTGATGATTTAGGTATCGCATAAACAATCGTATTAGGATGGAAAGTAATATGCGGTTCGCCGTCAATCGTGTCTTCTTTAATATCACTTTTTTCATATAAAAAATCGCCTTGTACTACACCTTTAATTCCTAGTTTTGAAAACTCGTCTAATGCAATTTTTAGTTTTGCATTCAGCTCTGCCTTACCTACAGTATCAGCGTCAACATCATCGTGGGTTTTGTATAGCTTGGGGTTCTTGTTAAAAATACCCTTTTTAGCAACAAAGAATTTTCCATCGCTTGGATCAATACCAGCAAATACTGCTGGAGCTCCGTCCCATTTAACACTTATGTTTACCGGTGCTTTTGTATTACCTGCAAGCATATCTCTAATATTACGGAGATAGTTTATCACGTTTCGCGTACCAATAACGCCTCCGTCAATAACAGCGTCTTCGGCATGGGTCATGTGCAGGTTTTTTTCTTCTGTCATATATTTTTTAAATGATAGCATTTATTTAATTCCATTAAATTTAATAGCGAGATTAAAACCTTGCGCAATTTTATTTTCGGGTGGAGATTTGTTTGAACGAACTGACATATTCATAGTCAGTTTTTCGCCTTTACCAGCATCTAATTCAATAAACCAGTTTTGTTTTGATGCTGTCGACGCGTAAGCTTTCACAGTTTTTATCTTTGGTAAAAACGCAGCTAAATCGTCTTCATCTGTTACCATTTTATATTTAAGACCAATTGCTTTTACAACAACTAAAGGAACGTTATCATCCTTTTTTAAAACTTGTTTTTGTATATATTCAATGGTTTTATTTTTATTTTTTCCTACTATTTTTATTATGTTATTACGAATTAATTCTAACATTTTGTTATACATTTTTTCGTACTCAACTGATTTTTTATTCTTAAAATCTGTTATAACACTAATAGATTTTTTCTTTTTAGATCTGCTATCCCAATCAGCTGGTAATAATAGTTTTGAATGTATGTCGTCATATACTAATTTCTGAACAATCTTTTTTTCGTTTGCGTATCCAAAATCATCAAACATTTTATTCACGTATGTGTTTAATTGGGGCTCTGCCGTTTTTTCGCCGCCAGCTTTTAGCGACACTCCTAGCATATTTCCATTTTTAAATTTGATAAAAAGATCGCCTTTATGCGAGGCTGCAATACCAGCTGGCTTTGCGCGATAACCCCAATACACTTGTTGTATCGGGGTTTGCTTATCAAGATTTTTTAAGTAATCTAAAATAGCTAAAGCATTTTGCATTTTTTCAACATACTTAGATGATGTTGGCATTACTTCAATGAATTGTACACCCGCTTCAGCGTCACGGCTGTTTACGTAAACACCGTATTTACTTCCATCAGCTTCAGAAATAAAGTCGTATAAATCATTTATATTAGAAAAGCTTTTCTTCGACATAAACGCTAGAGAAGGAACTAACTCAGTAATAGTAGAATTAAGAGTTGTTTCGGACATTCCGCCCGATGTTGGCTTATATGTAACCTGAATAGAATGCGAACCCATTTTTGCAATCGTAGAACCAACGGAACCACCAGCCGTGCTTAATGCATAATCAATGCTTGCGTCATCGAGTTTCTTTTCTAAATCAAGTTTTACTCTGTCGCGATCATTTTTCGGTGAACGGACAACCAAAACTGTTTTCTTTGACGTAGAATTTTTAACAGTATAGACATATGGCTCTATCGCTGCGTCAAATTTTGCTCTATCTTGCTGGGACACAAAAAGCATTTCATTATTCTCTCTTATAAATTTTTTAAACGAAATCATATCTATTCTCTAATTATGTTTATATATGTTTTATTTATAAGACTTTGTAACTACTATGCGGATTTCAATAGAGACCGTTTAGTAAAAAATAATGGAGTCCATCCTTCAAATCCGCTTCCCAAGTTTAATTTCCTGCACGTAGCCCTTACATCACTTTCCCTTTCGGCCATGCCAATCTCGATTAAAGTACCACTCTTTTTTTCTAGAATATTATAATAGCTTTGATTCTTTTTTACGGTGTAACTCATTGTAATTCTCCTACTTCAAACAAACTTTTCTTTTTCTTCGGTTTTATATCCCATTGTTGGCCAAACGAGGATTTGTCGAACGTAGCCGTAGAGTCGTTATCATTTTTTTTGTTATTGAAAGATTCTGATTGAATACCATCCTGAGCGCGATCTTCAAGATTAAACAATTTCATTTTTGCTCTTTCAATTCCTACGACAAATCTGCGATAATAACCCAAATCACCCCAGCGATTTTTAAGTTGTTTAATCATAAGCTGACCTCTTGAATCCAAATCTTCTGATGTAATAAGACCAAGAATACAATCCGCAGTATGAGTAATACCCATTGATTCAGAAGTATTTGTAAGATCTACATCTGAATTATCGTAACCTGAGCGATTAAATTGTGATGAAGTAACAACAGCAATATCAAATTCCATGGCAAGGCCGCGGATTTCTTCTGCAATTGATTTTACAAGTGTATACGAATTTGCAGCTGCTGCGCCTTTTACTCTTGCTGATGCACAAATATTCAGATAATCAATAAAGACAATATCAGGTTTAAAGTTTTTCTTTAATTGCATTTCATTTAGCAAGTGCCTGAAATGTCCAGAATGCGCTGAACCTGTAGGGTATTCTTTAATAACTAATTTTCCAGTAGTTTTACTCTTATATCTGTCCATTCTTTTTTGAAGCACATCAAGCGGAACTTCCTTTACTTCGTCGAGAGTAATATCCATTATGTTAGCGTCAATTCGGCGTGCAACTTCTTCTTCAGCAAGTTCCATTGTAACATACAAAACATTTTTACCATGCATCAAACTAGACGCAGCCATGTGGCATTTGAACAATGATTTACCGCCACCAGTTGTCGCTAGCAACACAGTCATTGATTTGCGAGGCAATCCGCCTTTTGTGATACTGTTTAGAATATCAATATCAAAGGGAATACGCTCTTCTTTACGGTGGTAATATTCGTGCCGTGACTCAACATCTTCGAGAAAATCGTGGCCAATATGAGTGTCGAAGCTAATTCCAAGTGAATCAGAAAGAATTCCTGGAATTGCACCTTTGTCGTTTTCTTTGTCTTGGCCATCGAGAATAAGAATAGCTTTACGAATAGAATTATACAAATCTTTGTTTTGACAAAACTTTTCTGTTTCATCTACTAAGAATGCTTCATTTGTGTTTTCGTCTGTTTTTAGCTCATCAATTAAATTAGTAACTTCTTTATATGCGCTTTCGTTTAAATCTTTGCGTTTATCTACAGAAATTTTAAGAGCTTCAATAGAAGGTGGTTCCTTATATTCATTCATATATTCTGAATACGTTGCAAAGATTTTTCGAAGACTATTGTCTTCAAAATATTCTTCTTTGACGTAAGGAAACACTTTCCGGCAGTAAGCTTCATTATAAATTAAATTAGATAATATTGTTTTTTCAATCATGCTAATTTCCGTTGCTGAATGTTAAAAAGGTGGCGCTATTACAGCGCCACCAACGTAGTAATAAATTTATAATATAACAGTTTTATTAATATGTCAACTGTTAAATTGCATCATTGATAGGTGCAACCTGATCGTCTTCACGCATAATACTACCTGAGGCACCGATAGTAAAGTTTTTACGAACAAATTCTTTGAAATCTGTTTTTTCAAACATCATATTCCAAAAATCGCCGTTGTCATTTACTTCTTTAGCTCGCATTAGTTTATCTGAAATAATTTCACCAGTTGCAGGATCAACTGCTTCGTACCAACCAACTTTTGGCTTGCGAAGATATCCACCCTTTTCAGCAACATCCATTAGACCAGACCATTTAACAATACCGCCTTCCCAAGACACGGAAATTGGAATTTTAGATTTTTCCTTAACGTGTCTTGATTTTTCAATATTAATTACAAAGTGATAACCTTGGATCTCAGTGCCAACTTTATCTTGTTGACGACCGACGATCCAAATAGCGTCAGCCGAATAGTAGATGCCCGTACCGCCCGATACGATAGCCTTAGGAAATAGACCAATCTCTTGATATGTGTGGTTAACAGCAATCAAAGGAATATCTTTAAGATTAAGGTGTGGAGTTATAATACGAAACAACGACTTAAGAGCTTTTGCGCGAGACATATCAGCGACTGATTTCTCGTTCATTGCGTCTTCAACTTCTTTCTTTGAAGCCAAGTTACCAACTGAGTCAATGATAATACATACGTGATCTTTCTTATCAATTTGATCAAGTTGGCTAGCAATATCAAACTTAAGCTCTTCGACGTTCGTAATAGGCGTATGTACTACACGATCCATATTGATGCCAAAAGACTCAAAATAAGATTGTGGTGTGCCAAATTCAGAATCATAGAACAACATTATAGCATCTTCGTATTTGTTCATATAAGCGGCCGCGGTGAGCAGAGCAAATGCAGATTTAAAGTGTTTAGATGGACCAGCTAATACTAGCAATCCTGGGCTTAAGCCACCGTCAATGTCGCCAGACAACGCGACATTAACCATAGGAACTGGCGTTGGTGCCATCTCCTTTTTACCAAAAACTTTTGACTCTGATAATTGAGCTGTAAGTTTAATAGTACTATTTTTTACGAGTTTGTCTAATAGACTCATTATTTTCCCTCTACGATTGAAAGTAGTTTACTCTGATAAGATTGAATTTTAGAAACTCTGTCTGGCCAATAAATGGTAGATTTATCAGGATTTTTACAAAGATTATTTAAAAATGGAACAACTGATTTATACAGAAGCTCTAATCTGTATTCTAAGTCGTCCGCAGTTACCTTAGCGTCAACAAGTTGGTCTTCAAGCGATTGCTTTTCGGAGCTTACTTGTTGAATAGTTTCCTCAGCAGCAGCTTCTTTTTCCTGCAGTTCTTCATCTATAAAAGTAAATCCGAAATCAAAATCTAAAACTTCTTCATATGTTTTGTTAGCCATGTGTTAACCTCCTGGATGTAAGAAGGGGCCTAAGCCCCTTCCTTTTGTTAGCCTTTAACGAGGTCTCTAAACATTGCAAGATCTTCATCATCGTCACTGATAGTATCTGCTTGTGCGGTAGATGTCTCTTCTTTCATTGTAGGCGCCTCAACACTTTTACCAAACTTGCTCATGTCAAGATCGTTGTCAGTTTCATCTTCTGCCGTGTTTGTCGACAGAGGAGAATCACCAGTAAGATTTAATACACGATACAGTTTGGCTTTAAGATCTCCATAAGACTTAAAGTTCTTTTCATCAACCAATTCTTGTAGCGGGTGCTGTTGTTTCCAAGTGCTCTCCAATTTGTCGTCATCATCAAATAGCGGAGAAGGACTATCAAATTCAGATTTATCGTAGTTTGGATAACCTTCGAATTGGCGGATTTTCAAACGGAAATTTGCACCTTCCCAGAAGTCAAACGGATTTACCGCTGCTTCATCTTCAAAAGATGGGTTCATCAAATCATTCAGTTTGTCAAAGATTTTCTTACCAAACTGATACATGAACACTTTTCCATCATTATCAGGATTACCGCTATCCTTAATTACAAGGATGTTCGATATATACTTAAGGCGACGCTTTTGTTTACGGGCTTGCTCTTTATCTGCATCAACTCCAGAATTCCACAGCTTACCATTAAATTCTGATACTGGGTCATCTTTTCCGATGGTCGTGAGTGAGTTTTCGATATACCATAGACCGGTTGGACCTTGAAATCCGTGGTCCCAGATTCTGGTGAATGGCATTTCTTCTCCTGATGTAGGAGGAAGGAAGCGAATGATTGCGAAGCCGTTACCCGCTTTATCACGTGTTGGTTTCCAAAATTTACCTTCGTTGGGGTCTGAGTAGCTCTTTGTAGCGATTGACGAGAGCTGTGAGTTCAACTTATCGAGTGAAGATGAACGGTTCTTTTTAAGTGCATCAAATGACATTGTCATATTTGTATCTCCTGATTTTGCGTTATATAGCATTGGTTTGTATTGCGATGTATGTTGTGGATCTATTCCACCATCTATTTATATTCAAAAAAGTGTTCTTTAGTAATCTTTGAAAACTTTTTTTGATCTATATCTAAGAACGGATAGTATTTCTTAGATAATTTCATTATATCACGTGCAACGAATTTGTCAACTACTTTTTCTTCCCAATAGTCATAAACATTAGAAATTTTTGAAAGTATAGTGAACGTTTCAATAGATATTTCCTTCTGAAAATACATAGACATAATATGAGGGTGTTGCCCACTAATAACTGATAAGTTGTCGTGATAATTGTCTTTTAGTTTTTTTAAATCTGTTTTATACAAATGAGTTAAAGAATCCATCTTTCTTTCCCATTCCGCATAAATTTCTTCTCCGCGGTCTTCAACTATTTCACGTATCCAAGCCTTAGGGTTGTGCACCAAATTGGCGATAAGAATTTTTAATGGATCGTCTTTTTTAGATAGTTTATAGAAGAAGAACGCGTCGTTTCGTGTTTGAAATTTTTCAAAAGAAGCTCGTATTTTACCATTATATTTGTGGTAATCATAACTATCAGTATCAAAATGTTTCTTAAGTGCTAGGTAGTTAACATAAACTCGAAATGAAGCTTCGTTAGCATAATTCAATGGCACCGTTCTGTTCCCTTTTTACCAATTTCATTAGTACAGCTTCAGATCTAATTTTTTCTTTTATGATAGAGGATTTTTTAACTATATTAGCAACAGTTTCTATTTCAAGATTGTTCTGCTTCGCGTAATCAACTAGCGCATCGATATATGTTGCTCCGTTTTTTAGCTTTTCTTCTATAGCCATGTGTATTTTTTCAGGTGTTCTAGTTTCTATCATATTATCCTTTTAAAACCCCGATCGTGTCAATCCAATTTTGAGCTTGTTCTTCAACAAACTCGATACCTTGGTTAAATGTTTTCTGGGTTTGCATAGTTTCATTAATAAAATATTTAACGTTATATCCATTCGTGTCAGAATGAATTTCTGCGCGCAGTGTTTGACCTGATTTTTCTTTTAAAAATTGGTTCACAATCATTTACGTTTCCTTTATATGTTTAATGTGAGAAGTTGCTTTTTTCTCACCGCAATTACTACAACAACACAATGTTATTAAATATTTGTGTCCTGAAACAATCACAATTGTTTTACTCCTAATAATATTAATATTATCACAACAATGCAGATGTGTCAACTGTTTTGTTCTTCTTCTTTAGTTTTATATTGCCACTCGTCAGTGTGCCCAACAGACCATTTCGGTTCTGTTTCGACTGCGTAATTTTGAGTACATACTCTGAAATCGGGGCGCTTTAATTCGCTCGGAGTCAAAGAGCTGTCTCTCCAAATTACTCTATTGTTTGGCTGTGCTGCAAATTGTCCGTTGTCGAGCTTGATAATATTGAATGATTTGTGCTCGGGATCTTGCTCACTAAAATTGGTGTCAATGGTGGAAGTGTCACGATGCGCATTATCAATGGTAAATTCGTATTCACCTGGATGCATTTTTCTATCTTTACCAAAAACTTCACATCTTGACAGGATTGGTTTTTGGATAACCGTGATATCGTAGTCAAAACAATCCCATAGTTGCAATACATCAAGAGGAAGCTGATCACTATGGTAATAATCAGATTTCCAAACGAATGCTGAAATAGGTAATTTATCATAAAGTGCCCCATAATCTGTTAATAACGTTTCAAAATATAATGCTTTTGATTGTGTTGATTTAACTGAAATCCAAATCCCGGGAGTTAACTTACCCCAGCTGGAGTGGTTTGGATCCAAATCATAAAGATATTCCATCTTCACAAAAACATTTACGGGTGGCAATGGATGAACTAAAAAGGCCATTTATTTTTCCTCAAATAATACATTGTTTACATAATGATTTTTATCTTCTTCAGATACTCCCATAGCTAAGATTGAACTGTGCAATCGCGGATCCATTTTTTTATTTTGGCAATATCTGTTGAGCAGTGGAAGAGTGTCACGGTTTGATACAAACGCGTTTTCTTCTAAATTTTCAATATAAAAATCTATCAAATCAGTTGTTACTTGAATGAATTGGTCAAGTTCTACGCCATTGCCGATGTTACCAACTGCAATCGCATCACCTGAAAATATTTCTCGAGCCCAGAGTGGCAAGTCTATTGTGTTATTCCATTTCAAATTATCAATTCGGCGTTCCATATAGTCACTATACGGGTGAGGAAATCCAAACAAAGGTGAAAAATCCATAAATGCGCCTGCAATATTTTCAGTACTGGCTACGATATCAAATCCAAGAATTGGAAGTTCTACACTTTCACGTGGAAACACATTAACATGCATTAGCCACAATCCCTTATTATCTTTAGGCATGATTGTTTTTAAATGGCACTTGCTAACAGACTCTGAAGACCAAAACGTGTCGTTCCAATTTTCAAATTTTAGATTATTCATTTTTGGTTCTTCGTAGCGATTAAGCGCTTCGTCGAACTTTGTTTCTATATGTTTAGAAACTGCATTAAGTTTTTGCCACAGTTTTGGTGTCTGTTTCATTAAAATATTCTTCCAATTCTTCTAAGAAATTTTGAACCATCGCGAAACAAACTTTAGCTTCGTCAACGAGTCCATCGTGCAATTTTTCTCTTATTACGTTTTTAAGGTCTTCGGTGTTACCTTCAAATTCATAAAAGCTAATTGGTCCTGGAACTAATTTTTTAATAATTTGCCCGCCCGATAAATCTCCCATATGTCTTACATAGACGTGAGCAAAAAGTTTATCTTTGTTAGAGTGTATATCCCTAATGTGTGTTACATAATCTTTCGACGCCTGAAAAATTGGTGCTTGTTTAAAGTCATTTTCGGTTTCTATACGCAAGACATCCTCAGTTAACGGAAGTACTCTTTGAAGGTTTGACATTTCACCAGCGAAAATACCCTGCATTTCAGCGTAGTATTCTAAATTAGTATAAACATATAATTGATTTTTGAGATATACGTAATATTGCTCTGGAGTAATATTCTTTTTTATCATCCTGTTCATAAATGCTGCTCTTTCAGCATTGCGATGTGCTTCTTTGGTAAGTTCTTTTAAATTATTCATTGTTTAATGCCCCGCCTTTATTCAATTATTATATACAGTTTTTTTGAATTTGTCAATAGATTAATTTAAAATTTCTACTTTTTTTTCTTAGATAGCTTTGCTTTCATATCAGCAAGCTGTTTTTGTTTTATTAATGTCGGATTTGTCTCGGCTTGTAATTCGGGTTTGGTACTCCCGGCCGAAACATTACTACTGGGTTGTAGTCGTGCAGGCGGTGGCTCTGAGCGCGAAACCCCTGGTGTTTGATCACTAAGGGTTTCTCTAACTCTTTCGATTCTCTCTCTGAGCTGTTGTTGCTGTTGTTCTCTGTATCTTTCAATCATGTTCTCCTCAAAACGCTGATCTACTAACTTGTCTACATGTCGCTTAAGCAGTAAATTAAATAAACTGTCTATCATAAAATACTTATCAATTTTATTTACCTTTTGAGCCAAATTTAGTAGACGCTTTGAGATTATCTTTTTTCTTGGTTGCCCACGATTTAGCCATGTTATTCAGCCTTCCAAATAGTCCATGCACCCCAAGCAATTGCAACACCTGCTGCGATTTTAGCCAATGGTGCCATAAACAACACGAGTAGACCAAGGACTACCAACGCTCCACCGTCCCAAGTTGTTCTTTCTTTTAATCTGTTTTTAATCCAATTCATTTCTTTTTTCTCCTTTTTAAGATGTTAGACATTACGTCTGTAGCAGTATGCTTAAAAAATCGTGGTGCTACTGCGTGTACCAAAAGTGCTGGTACAAGTAATTGTAACTTGACTGCAGATTTAACAGCATATAATGCATGTTGCAATCCAGTCTCACCCACTTCTTCAAGATGTGCCTTACATTGTTTACTTAACATTCTTATTATCTTTCTGGCGAATCACCTTAGTCTTAGTACCATTTTCTAGATTTTTAATCTTTACTTTTAAGATACTAATTTCATTTTCCATTGTATCGATCTTTTTAGTTACCTTAGGGTAACGTTTACGCCACGCTTCCGGATCGTCTTGCAGCCATTCCCAGCCGAACTGATCTACTAAATAATCCATAAATCTGTCAAAATTTCCCATTAACCATAGCGCAGCTTTTGTGTTTCTAAACCACGCTAAAAATCCAGCGCCAATTATAGATCCGCCAATGGCAGTATAGATCCACAATGTATCGCCGAATATTCTTGTTAGCATTTCCATTTTATCCTCCAAATGTATTAACTATCGAAGGCCCAAAAACTGTTGTAGCCCACGCTAGAACGCCAACCGCTGCAAGGCCAACTATAATCCATTTCATTTTAAAATCATCAACTTTCATTGAAAAGCCTATAACTTCGTTATTCATAACTCTTAAACTAAGGTCGAATGTGCCTTCTGGAGTATCAGAATCTTTAATAGGTTCTTGTGCTGTGATTGTTATTTTTTCTGGTATTGGCATTTTAATTTTCCTTTGTATATTTACAATAATGGTTCATACCGTGGTCGTATGCACCGTCAAAAGGCATGCCTTTTTTTATAGCTCTCCATCGGCCACGCCACTTATCTTTTAATCTTTGAGTTGGTGTAAACGGTCTAATGTTACCATGATAATTAATATAACGAGGAGGGCAATGGTGTACATAACCCATAAGAGCTAGCGGTATTGATGTAACTATATCGTTGTTATTTACATGTCGATAATGTTCTACATTAGAAAAAGATTTTACAAACTTACGCGTTCCAACTCTCGGAGAGCCATATGTGTACAGAGCTTCTACTTCATCTTTTAAACGGCTAGCAGCAATTGTTGCCATTGCCCCACCTAACGAGTGCCCAGTAATATATAGTTCTTTATCTTTATCCATTTCAATTAATTCAACTATTTTGTCCCAAATTTTTTCTAATTCGTTTTGAAATCCATTATGAACTCTTCCACCTACTTGAGCTTTATCAGGCCAAGCGTTAAGATCTGCTAATATATCAGAAAATTCATTCGGCTCTGTTCCTCTAAAGCACAATACAATTTCTTCATCATTCCATACAACATGACATTGAGCGCCATCGTTTTCAATAAAAGAGTGCCCGGGGTATCCGAGTTTTTTATATTTAGCCTTACCTGGAGATTTATCGAGGTATGCTATTCCTGCCATTGCGGCCATTTTGGAACAATGTATTAACATGGGTTTCCTTTCTACTTTGATAACGGATTATCAAATGCTTCTTGAATTAACTCACGGATATCATCATCTAATTTATTCATTTTGGCTTCTATTTCAGCAACAATAGTTTTCATAAAATCACGAGTATCTTTTTCTGATCCTCTTACTGTACTTTCAACTTCGCGGATACTAGCTGTAGTATCTTTTTGTAGTTGGTTCATTTCATTCCGAATGCTTTCAAGGGTATCACCAATATTATTTTGTGTTGCCTTAATTCTTGCTTCGCTAGTCTCAAGATTTGTACTGATTTTATCCCGCACATTAGCTATCGTATCTTGATTATCTTTTAATGTTATTCGTAAACGTTCTTCGAATGTATCTAATTTTGCAAGAACGTCGCTGCGAACTTCTCTTACGGCATTTTCTGCAGTAATAACATCATCTTCAAGTGTATCGATTAAGTTCTCAAGTCTATTAATATCTGCTTTTAAATCGTCTTTAATAACAGTAGTATAACCAATAGCATCTTCTAATTTTTGAAGTTGCAGTTCATTAGCAGAGCTAATCGCATCAATATCAATATTCTGAACAACTTCTTTCATATCCATATAATCAGAATAAAATTCAAATCCTGCCCACGCGCCACCACCAAGTGTCGACAACGCAGTAAGAATAGCAAACATTTTGCCACCTTTAAATGTCATTCCGCCAAATTCAACTTCTGCCATGCTAGTCCCCTAAAAAATATTCTATTCCAATTACAAATGTAATATCATTATCTTCATTAAGAGTTGGAGTTGCAAAGTAATATTCGTAATTGAATTTTAAAAAAGGAACTATACCTTTTTTTCCTAATCCGTAATATCCGTCTACAATACCATATTCTATATCTAAATCTCTATATAGCGCATGTTTAAATCCCGCATATATGCTAGCTTTTTCAAAGCTATTTAAATACACACCAGAAACATATTTTCCGCATTCCATTTTTCCATGTGGATGTATTTCATTAAAGTCTTTAGTTGTATTTAAATGTGCAGATAGCGCTAATCCTATTAAATAATTACAAACCAAAACACACGTTCCTTATTAATTTTCGAACTGCAATTCTCTCAGATTATTAATTTCTTGCTCAAGTTTCATTACTTCTAATTGTTTTTTTCTTAACTCTAATTCGTATAACCTGTTACAATCTATTCTTGTTTTTGCTACCTTGCCAAGGGGAATTACTACTCTCGCGTAAACTCCAACATCACCAACAGATTTTCGCTCACTCGCGTTTCCATTATCTATTAACCCAGTAACTCCAAATTCCATTTGAGTTGCTGAGCCAATCGCGTTTGAACAATCTAAATCTCCAGCTCTGAATTTATCAGATTGATAATTCATTGGCAGATTTGGCAACGACAAATTCAAAGAATTGGTATCAGCATATAATATATTGCATGATAGCACGTATGTAATAATAATGTATGTTAGCCTCAATTTTTTATCTCACTTTATTTTAGAGCAAATTTTAGAAGTAATAGCAGTATACTTCACAGCACCTTTTAATATTTTAGAAACACTGCAAACATAAAATACTTTGTTTTTTTCTTTTTTCCTAAAATATAATTCAACTTTCTTTTCCTTTAAATACTCTATTCTTAGTATTTTACTATTCGACGCGAAAGGAATTTTATTCCAATATTCGTCAAAAGCTTGCAACTCATAATATTTCACATCAGCTCGCCTGTTAAATATTTGCATACTTGTAGAATAAACATTGTCTATATACGAAGGTTTGATTTCAAAGTATGTTGGCGTCATCTCATGCCCATGAACATGAGATGCATATAATATAAACGCCATAAAATAAGTTACAAATTTCATAATAATATTATTTTGCTATACACTCAGCAACTGCGATAGACGCATAATCACCCGCTGGAAATGCTTTGTTATATCCGTATAGCGCCTTAGACTCTACTTCGAACCAGGATGTTCCAGCAACAGTCAGATCAAATTCGGTCGTGTTATCATATTGTATTTTAGCTGTTTCGTAATTAGCCATAAGAACGTCTGAGACTTCAGACACAGTAACATCTCCAGTCCACGCGACTTGATCTGCTAAAACTGGGCTTGACGAAAATGAATTTGGATATGATATAACTGCTTTGTAGTAGTCAGGCGCTGCTACATCATATCTGATGACTGGCATAACACCTCCATCAACTCTATCTGTGCTTAATTCGTACGGTGTAGGACTGCCATACACGCCTTGGACGTCAGTAAAAATAGAGCATTTTGATTGAACTGTGCCAGTGATAGGGACGCTTTCAGCGCTTGCAACGCCACCAAAAGTTATTGTAGCTATAGCAAGTATATTTAATTGTTTTAACATGTAAAATTCTCCAGTTATTAGTTTTTATTAATTATCATACTGTAATCTAACCATGGATTTATGTAAAGAATCTTGAGCTAAGTTTCTCATCCCCGCTGCATTATCTGGAAGTTCGGTATCTTGAAGTGTGATTGTTTCTTCATATACTCCACCTGTAATTTTCACGTCATAGTAATTTTCAAAATTAGGAATCATTGATAAAGATACCATAATACTGTTTTGAATTGCAGGATCTACTAAAGCTGATATAGAAGCACCAGCGTTTAACAATTCTATTTCTTCATCTACTATTTCATCTTCTTCAGTTTTTGTTTCATCTTCTTCTAAGTCAGTTTCCTTGTTTAACGCAGCTTGAACTAGTTCGTCGTAATAAGGATCGTTTGCGTTTGCATCTTCTGGTAATAATCCGTTTTCTTTCAGCCAATCATAAAGAGCGTTTACGTATCCAGGGCAACTAGGATCAGATAACGGCACATAACAAGGGTCTAACCTATAAGAATATCTAACAACAGGATCACTTACATTACCATCGCCAATTGCATCTATAGAACCTTGGCCAAAATATTCCATCGGTATATTACCTAACGGAACTAATTTGCTAATTGTGCTCCCCGGTAAATTGGACCAATCATCAGTTTCTTTAAATATATATCCATCACCTAAAGCGTTTTCATTCTGAACACTTACTTCAAACCCAGCTGCTTGATCCTTTTCAACGGTATATTTATATACAACTCCATTAATTAAAAGACCTCCAGGCACAGGCAGGATGTTTTGCATATCCCAAGTTAAACTTTGTCCAGAAACTGCGTTATTTGTTACGCCGTATTCCGGTACAGTTTCAGAGTAGGAGTAGGAGTAGGAGACTAAGAACGCCGCCAGCGCCCCATAAAGTACTTTTTGTGTCATTACTAATATCCGATTTATTTTCGTTTCCTGGGACTTCATTTTGATTTGCTTTCCACATCGCTCTTGCTTGTGATCCAATCATTCCATCGTACGGGCAAGGTGTTCCGGCTTGCATCATTGCGTCAAAAACACGTTTGTCTTGGCACATCGTTGATACTGCAGCAACTTTCATTCCCATATCATACAACGTCTTAGCATTTTTTAGTTGCTCGCAGTTCATATCCCGAACAGTTTTACCAGCTGAAATACCGAGGATTTGTGTTTGAACCGCACCAGACACGCCAACTGTGCACAAATCCGAATTAGATGTATTAATAGATGGTGAAATCGCAGAAGGTGGTGGTGATTTCACTGTAGTGGTAGAATTTGAATTAGAATTTATGTTACTATCTGTAGTATTTTCAGTAATAATTGCATTCTGAGCTGCAGCTGAATAACTAAAAAGCAATGTTGTGATTATAATCGTTGTTAAAAGTTTTATCATAATTTTATAAATCCATTGTTGTTTTATACTATTTATAAAAAAAAGGAGGAACCGAAGCTCCTCCTTAATTTAAACGACGTAATGTCAGTTCTTGCGCCAGAGGCGATTAGTTTAGAAGTTAAAGCTTAGTTTAATAGTTGGAGAAAGCTCTTCTGAGTTAAGGTTATAAGATGCTCCGCCAGTAATATCTGCGCCACCAAAACCGTAAACATATTCAGCGCCTACATTTTGTAATGCGTCATCGCTATCACCGTTCAAATATCCTACAGCACCGAATGCATTAGCAACAAGTTCGTAACCAGCTGTTTCAGCATCTACGTCATATGTTAATGCACCACCAAGTGATGCAACACCAAGATCCACGCCGTTAACGCCAGCGCCAACAACGATGTTTTCTGAGTCTAGGTTATAATCACCGGCTGCAGTGATACCCATCCCTGCAAAGCTACCGAGGGAAAGTGAGCCTTGGACATTGCTAATATCTGTAATATCAGATGTGTAATCAGTAAAACCGATGGCAACAGATGCGACCCCCATAGTTACTTGAATTGATTCAGCCATTGCTGGAGCAGCAAGAGTTTGCTCACCTTCAGCGCCTGGCATTAAGCCATTGTCATCTCCGATTTGCATCGCAAGCGCGCCAACAGTTGTACCGACTGTCCAGTTGTCTAATACAACAGCGTTACCGTCAGATGTTGAAAAGTCAAGATCAACTGACGCCATGCCAGCCGCATTAATGCCTAAATCTACACCAGTAGTAGCGCCCCAGTCGCCAGCTGCTGTTTCAGCGAAACCAATTGAGAGTTCGCCTGATAGTGTTGGTCCTGTTGGGGCCGGTGTGCCTTCAGCGTATACCGCGTTAGCTAAAACAGTTGTGACTGCTGTTGTGATGAGTAAATTGCGCATCTTTATTCTTTCCTTTTGATTTTTAATACTTGTTGTGAATATACACGACTTTTCTGTTGCTAGGTAAGCCGCCAACCCCCTTTGTTAGGCTGCTAAGGCAGCGTAACCAGAAGGTGCAAAGTTATTGTTTGCGTTTAGTAGTTTTGATCTATGCGCGATCATCCGGTAAACTCCACTTTCATCTTCACACCTGTCGATCCTATTTCTGGCCCATCATAATGACATTTTTCCCCACAGTGAGTGCAATATAATTTTGTTGGCTGCCAGTCTTCCATAGTCGCAACTGACCACCACCCCTTACAATGAGTGCAAACTAAATGCCATATTATCTCTCTGCTTCGTTCCATAAATGTCCTTATGGTGGACCAGCTCGGTACTGCCCCGAGGTCCAGAATGTGTCCACGTTGCTTCAACGCTTACTAGTTATATATAACACGGAACAGGAGAATTGTCAACATATAAAAAAAGTATATTACAGTGTAACTTTTTTGTACCTATCAAGATGCTTCTCTAAACATCGTTTTTCTACCTTCTATACCTATTTGAGTGTCATATATATCTTTTAGCGCTATTTGCATTACACTGGCAAGCATTAATATCTCTTCATTGCTATCACACATCATAATAGCCTTATCAATCGGCCGCCTGAGTTCTATCATACGCAATTTTACTTTATCATCATCCATTCCATCTCTCCGCATCTTCTGGGGCGTTTATTTCTATTCCGTTAAACTCAGTTGGAAATACTCCAATGTCCCATCCGTTTTTAAGCCACCGTATTTGCTCTAAAGCTTCAACCCGTTCTTCCTTAGTATTGGTGAGACCGGGATACATTTCCAATGCCCATCGTTTATATCCATATATACCTAAGTGGTGATCACCATAACCAGTGATACCTCTTCCAAACCATAGACATTTATCAGCTGCTCTTACTAGCTTAACAGTATTAGGATCATTCTGCAACTCGGGTGGCATTATTGCGCACATAGTTGTTACGTTGTAGTTTTGCAAATGCCACTCAGTCTTTTCAATCATGTGTTGAGTTACATCAGGCATATCCCCCTGGACATTGATAAACTTATCATAGCTACTAAAGAAAGAGTTCTTGATAGCACCTGCGCATCGTGCTGTGCCATTTTCATATTCACCCTCTTCAATCCAACACTTGCTCGATCCAAATAAATTAAACACTCTCAGATCATCTGTAAGTACATATGTATCTAGACCTGACTTCTTGCACTCATCATATACTCGTTGTATCATGGGGACACCGCCAAGCAGAGTCAAAGGTTTACCTGGAAATCGCGTGCTTGCAAATCTAGCCGGTATCAGTATTGCCGTTTTAGTCATTGCTTTTTTACATCCATGTTATAGTGTTCGTGGTTCTCGGTATGATTATCTATTAAACGTTGTATAAACCAATACGGAAGCAAGGAAATTATTATCCAAACACTCCAGAATATTAAATTCCATAAAATTATATCAAACATTAGTTATCTCCAAAACCTTCTGAAGGGTTAGCATCATTTTCCACACCTTTTACAACGTTGATGCGCTTCGTTATTATCAGGTTCTAATGCTTTGCTAATCTTAACGATATCACGCACAACTTTTTCAAAGTCATCTAAGCGTAGCATATTAGGCCCATCGGATGGGGCGTTATCGGGATCCGGGTGCACCTCTAAGAAGAAGTCAGTAATACCCAAAGCAGCAGCAGAACGAGTGAGACCTGGCACGTAAGCACGATTCCCACCAGAACTTTTACCGCTTCCACCAGGTTTTTGGCACGAGTGTGTCGCATCAAATACGATCGGAACGCTAAAGTTATCAAGCATGTACTGAATGCCGTTAAAATCAACCACAAGGTTATTATATCCAAAACTAGTTCCCCTTTCAGTAATCCACACTTCTTTTGCTACGCTGGTCTTACTCAAGATACCACTAACATCCCACGGAGCAAGAAATTGACCCTTCTTAATATTAACAATTTTATCCGTCTCACAAGCAGCTTCTAGTAAATCTGTCTGACGACACAGAAATGCTGGGATTTGTAGTACATCTACAGCATCGTTAAATTGTCTTGTAATGCGATGTACTTGTGTCTTATCATGCACGTCAGTTAGCGTCTTTACATTTAGTGTTTCTTTAATAACCGAAAAATCGCGTAGTGTGGTTCCTATGCCAACGCCGCGCTGGCCTTCAATACTAGTGCGGTTAGCTTTATCATAGCTGGCTTTAAAAATATATTCAACACCATATTTTGCACAAGTATCAGCGCAATGTTTAGCAATATCTAATGACATTGATAAGTTTTCGTGTTGGCAAGGACCTGCAATAATTCTCATTTACTTTCCCTTAACTTCAGTGCCACTTGTGCGACGGACAATGTCATTATGATTAAATTCTGCCCAGTACAATTCAAAAGCAACGCCGTCTTCTAAACCTTCGAACTGATGAATCTTACCAGGCTTCACTTGTGTAAAGTCTCCTGCGTTAAGAATAGTTTCATCAACTAGGCCTTGGTCGTCTTGCCATACGCGCACAATCATTTGGCCCGATTCTACATAGAAACCATTCCATTTAAACTCGTGTGCATGTTCTGAACACTTGTATCCTGCATTAAATTCAATGCGGTGAAACTCTAATACACCATTTGCATGAATCAATTCAGTGCCACCCCAAATTTTACCAGCCTTTACACCCATGTTTTTCTCCTCAAAAATAAAAAAAAGGTTAACCATTGACCTTTGCGGGTTTATTACGGAACCACCCGATTACTAATTAATTTAAAGACATCTGAATGCGAACTTTTTGTCCTAAAACATACCGCTTAGTGGTTTCTTGCGTATAGGATGATCCGTTGTATTCATACCGAATAGTATAGCTATAAATCGTCGGTTCATTTACACGCACCGCCACGTTGTCACACTGCTCCTGAATACGATATCCTGTAACTTCCTGGACGCGCCTATTTGATGCTTGGTTTGCACCAAAGATTGCGCCTAATCCGGTCATAACATCTTTGCCGTTTCCGTTGCCAAACTGATTACCAACAGCAGCGCCTATGATACCACCGATGAGAGCATCCGCGCCTGAACCTTGAACAACACGTTCTCTGTATATGGGAACTTCAACGTTATAGCATTCTTTATCATATTGAGTTACGTAATTATTTTTATACATCGGATTAACTGATGTAATTGTAGCATAATTATTTTCTCCTGCAAAAGAAAGTGTTGGCAAGATTGAAATTGCGCAGACCGCAACAGTAGTTTTTATATTCATCATTGTGATTCTCCTTGTAATTTATATAATACACTGTAATATACTAAATGTCAATAAAAATTATTAGCATAATGATCAGCTCCAGCGATCGCAGCTAGAACATTTGGCTTTAGCTTTATATTTTTTTCATCAAGGCCAGTTACTCCTAGCACATAACCCGCTGCTTGTTGGGCTACACAGTTAGATCCATGAATTGGATTTGTATTAACATCAAGGTGTATTTCTACGTTAAACTCATCGATAAACGGAACTAACTGTGTGTATAATTCACAAGATTTCATTACCTCATTCATTAACCTTAGAGAAGGCCTGTTCTTTTTTACGTCGTAATCTTTTTCAATAGATTTTTGTTTAAACACTTTACAACCATGCTGGCCATTCATATGCACTACACAAACAGATGCGTATTTTGCGTACCAATCACCGTCTTTATTAAAACGAACAGAATCAGTTCCTATATATATTTGGGTGTTTTCGTCTAAAGAATATAATAAATTAACTAACTTTTCAATTTGGTTTTGATCAAACACTTTTCAATTTCCTGTTAGAAATATATGCGCCCTCAGGTTGTTTCATCGACTCCAGTAATTCATAAAACATAGGGGCGGACATTACAACAAAATCGTAGGAATCTTCAGTTGGATCAAATTGTCTAATATAGACTTCAGTTTCATCCATGAAGATTCCAATATCTTCGTATTGTCCTTCGTCGTCAAGTATTGTTATAATCGTTTCGTCGAAATCCATTTCATTAGTAAACACTAAGGTAAATTCCTTCGCTTCTTTTTTTGTTTTTCTAAAATTCTTCTAGTGCGTAATCTAGCACTTGCTTCTTGTTGTTCTTTTAATAAACAAAATTGTTTAACTATTTTTGTTTCTTTACGCCTAATGCGCGCGGTCACGGATTTTTTGATGCGGTCAGCTCGTGTTGGCTTATCAATTATTGTTCCAATTGGTTCAATATTAACGTCGATTTCTGTTCCTAGCATTGTTGTACCCTCTTTTAAAAAGTTTGATAAAAAATAAAGTTAAGTTTAATTCCTGTTTATTAATATATCCCTTCCGTGCGCACTCTGTTTACAGATTTATTTATTCTAATTGGACCCTTATTCATTATCCGATTGCTCGGCAGTCTATATCAGGTCTCACCCGCTGGAGGGTGTAGTGTTTGGTATGGGTGGTGGGATTCGAACCCACACTGTTAAGATTTTAAGTCTCCTGTCTCCTACCGTTGGACTACACCCACAAATGATATCATGATATTACTAATACCCCATTTAGGTTAATAAATGATATCATAGTATCATTTATTAACGTCTGTACTCATTCCAACATGATGACAAACTGGTGGGTCCTCCGAGACTCGAACTCGGAACCGTTCCGTTATGAGCGGAAAGCTCTAACCAATTGAGCTAAGGACCCATGTTGTTTGGAGCGGGTAAGGAGAATCGAACTCCTATCAACAGCTTGGAAGGCTACCGCATTACCACTATGCTATACCCGCAAAATACTTTATGGTGGTCCCTATAGGATTCGAACCTATGACCTGCACTTTAGAAGAGAGCTGCTCTATCCGGCTGAGCTAAGGAACCATCAAAAAATATTTACTATAATACTATATTAACATGCGTTGTTAAAAATGTCAATAGTTGTTTACAGAAATTGTGCTATTAGTGTTGTTATATTTGGTACCTGGCTGAGGAGTTGAACCTCACTGTAGTAATGGCATGACGCCTAGATGCCGGGCACTACATGCAGACCCGCGCCGGTATAATTATTTTTTTCTATTTGCGCCGCGACGCATATTACGCAGCCAATGAGCGCGTTCTTTTTTCTGCTTATTTGTTGTATTATTATAGATTTTATCTAATTCAGCAAGTGTCGCTCCGTCAGGAATACCGTAATTATTGTGTGTAGTAGGCGCAGCTTCTACATTTAAATATTCTTTAAAAGATTTCATAATAGGACTCCTTTAATAATATTTATAATTTAATTCCAATAACATATTATTAAGCAGTTTAAGGTCCTGCTTAGGACATCCTGGGCACCATTCATTTAATTATTTTAAGAGAGAAATGAAACTCTAAAACGTGTACGCGCTAACGGCTTACACAGCCGGGATATTTTTGGTCTCTCGGGCTGGAGTTGAACCAGCGTTCTCCTGGTCCCAAACCAGGCGGATTAACCAGACTTTCCTACCGAGAGGTTATCTTTGGAACCGTTATCGAGAATTGAACTCGAGTCTTCCTATATCCTACTAGTATACTTGCAATAGGTAGCACTACCACTGTGCTATAACGGTATAAAATTACGTGGCTCTAGGGCAAATTTATTAATAGTCCCTAGCGCCGACAGTCACTATGTGATCTGTACCTCATCGTCATTGGTACGAGCGCTGTCTTTTAAGACTACTTACTACTGCACCCCTTGAATCATCGTCACTTTCAGTACACTCGATCTTACTGGTGTTGCCGCTATAGCAGCTCACATGCGATCACCTTACCGGTAACTTTCTTTAGCTTCAAACACATTTGGAACATTTTTCTCTGGGGGGATCAATCCCCGCGAGTGTTCGGATGCAGCAGAAAATAGTCTTCTTTTTATCGTTTGCAAGTTACTTCATATACAGTTGCATAGTTAGCCGCTGCCGTTAAATAAAATTGCGCTTTTTTTTCATCCTTTGATTTCCAAGCCTTATCAGCTAAGTCAAGAAACAATCCAATCGCATCATACATCGGTTTGCAAAATTCTTTTGGGTATTGTCCTTCAGCAAAACTAGTTGTTGGTATAGCTATTGATATTGCTAGTATTGTTATTAGTTTTTTCATTTTAGT
>Ga0114994_10000094_pt1 | contig 46362 bp, 31 predicted proteins | sample ArcticOcean_MG_C_9_FD_87043 | JGI IMG/M metagenome (GOLD analysis project Ga0114994, IMG submission 87043) | Marine microbial communities from western Arctic Ocean - ArcticOcean_MG_CB2_152 | ecosystem: Environmental > Aquatic > Marine > Oceanic | place: Arctic Ocean: Canada Basin | collected...
CTCGCGCTCCTGCTGGGCGAGGCGTCGCTCGTGGTCGTCGCAAGGGACGGGGCCGCCGCGGGGGACGTCGCGCTCGGGCTGGTGGAGCTTTTGCACCCCCTGCGGTAGCGCGGGGCCTTGGTCATGGCCCTCCCGGGCGACGACGCCGGGGCGCTGCTCGGCGCGCCGGTGCCCGTGGTCGCCGGGTGCTCGGACCGCGTGTTCGCGACCGTCGCGGACGTCGACGACGTCCACGTGCTGCGCCTGGGCGCCACGTGCACGCTCTCCGGGGGCGGCGCGCCGCCGCGGTCCCTCGTCGCGGCCTTTGGCGCGTGCGCGTGCGCCGCGCCGCCCCACATAGGCTGGGTCTGCGACGCGTCGACGATAGCGCCCGCGCGCGCTGCGGCCGCCGCGTACATCAACGAGCTCATCGGCGACCTGGGGACCGGCCACGAGCGCTACGGTCTCGTCGATCGGGACACCGGCGAGTTCGAGTTCGTGCCGGACTGGTTCCTGGCGCCGCGCAAGGCGGCGTTGCCCTCGGCAAACCTCCTCGCGCACACGCAGATGCTGTGCTCGTTCGTGGCGGAGAGGCGCTCGGGGTGAGTAAGAGCCCTCTCGCCTATCCACCGCGCGGCCCCGGGGGGGCGCGTCCACCCGCCTGTGGGTTTATGCACGGGTTTGTACTCTCAAGTCTCATTTGAGCACGCAAGCACGCAGAGACTTTCGAAACTACACAGCGCCTTCGAAATTACTACAACACGTACACACGCATCTGTGGTTCTGCCAGGCAGCACACACGCATCTGTGGTTCTGCCAGGCAGCAACGCTGACGACGGCTCGTACCCCAGTGCCTTTAACCGAAGTTACTGCATTGTGTGCAAAACCAGTGATGCGACAGCGGGCTGAGGCTTACGCGCAGGAGCTTGAGGCAGAGCGCGAGGCGAGGATGGACCAAGACGAGCCTGTGTGCCGCATCTGCTACGAGGGCCGCGACGCCGGCGTACTCTTGCGGCCCTGCTCCTGCGCCGGCTCCATCGGGGCGATCCACGCGACGTGCCTCGCGCGGTGGCTCGCGACGCGGCCGGAGCTCGTCCAGCGCGGCTGCGACGTGTGCAGGGCGCCCTGGGACTGCGTGCGCCGGCCGACGGTCCGGGCCTTTGCGCGGCACCACGACTGGCCGGCGACGGGCGCGCGCCTGCTGCGGACCGTCGTCGCCGCGCCGGCCGGCGGCGGCGGCGGCGACCCGGACGCGGCCCGCGCCGCGGCGGCGGCCGCCGCGTTGGCGCGCCTCGCGCTCCGGGCCGCGGCCTTTGCCATGGCGGTCCGCCAGGGCCGCCTGGCCCTGAAGCTCTTCGCATGGGGCGTGCGCTGCGTGCTGGCGGTCGACTCGCGCGTCGACGCGCTCCTGCTCCCGGGTCCCGTCGCGGACTGCCTCGCGCGGCTCTTCCCGGGCCTGCCCTGCCTGCAGAGCGCGGCGGCGCTCCCGGCCGCGCCGTCCCTGGCGCGGCGGACCGTCGCGCGCGTTGTAGCGTTCGCCGCGCGGCCGCGGGAGCAATATGTGGCGCCGCCGGTGCCCGGCCCGGACCTGGTGCTGGGGGCGGTGATGCTCGCCCTCGACGCGCGGTGGCTCAAGCGAAAGTTGGGGCCCGGGCTCCGGCGGGGGGAACCGCTGCGGCGGATGGTCCCGCGGGCCGTGGGCTTGATAATTGCGGAGCCCGGCGGCGCGTTCGAGGACGTCGCCATTGTGGTGGACCACCTCGTGACGTCGCCACTGCTCGTCCTCCACTGGCTGTGCGTATTCCCGTCGTACGTGTACGCGCTGCGGCTCCTCCTCGCGCGGTGCGGGCTGCTCGCGGCGGACGCGCGCACGCTCGACCTCGAGTTCGGCGAGGGCGTTGCGTACCACGTCGCACTCCTGGCGGGGGCCGCGTGCGTCGGAACGGTGCTCGCGGCACTCGCGCGGGGGGTCCTCGACGAGCACAACCGCTGGGCGGCGTCCTACGTGACCCGGGACTTGTCCGTCGGCCGCGGCCCGTAAATAACTTCCTGTATTAACCTTGGTAGTATGGCATCCTACTGAGCCGCGGCCGGCGGGGCTGCCTTTTACCCCCCCTTGCGCCTATTAATTAAAATCAATTCCTATTATGACCTCGCCAAGCCTAGCTAAGCCTATGTAGGGCCGATATAGGCCCCCGGCTCGGAGCACCTGTAGGTGCGGGTACCGTACGTTTTGTCGGGGCTTAGAGAATCGCCGTCGTGTTCACGCCACCGAGTTACTTAGGCGCCGCAGGATGGCCATCCGCCACGCGATCGCCCTCCTCGCGAGCCTCGCCGCCTCGGGAGTCGCGTCGGCCGCCGGCGAGGAGGCGCCGACGCTCGATAGGCGCACAAGCTTTTTCCAGCGCGACCCGGCGCGCGCGGATCGCCGCGGCGCGGGAGGGCTCGCGCGCGATCAACCAGTCAACGTACAGCCACACGCACGAGAGCTACCACGAGCAGCGGCGGCGCGTCGAGGCGGCCCTGGGCGACGATTTCAAGTTCTATGTCCATGAGGGCGGCGCCTTCGACGCGATCACGACCAGGCTCTTCGAACAGGGCCGCGAGCCGAAGACGTCACATACCACGTGGCCATCACATGTCCGGCACCCCGATACTCATGCGCGCGCAGGTTTTACGGGCTGGCCGAGGAGCTCGCCGAGGTCTGGGTGCACCGCGCGCTGTTACATGACCCGCGGCGGACGACGGACCCCGGTCGAGCGACGCTCTTCTTCGTGCCCGCGTATTTGGCCGCCTCGTCGAAGACCAAGGACGGGGGCCACGCCAAGCGATTGGACGGCCTCGTCGCGGCGTTGGAAGGGGACCCGTACTTCCGCAAGAACGGCGGGAGGGACCACGTCTTCGGGTACTCGTCGTGAAACCCGGGCGTCGCGCGGGGCCTCGGGTTCCCGCGGGTGAGCCAAGTCCTGAAGGAGGCGCACTTCGGCGTCTTCGAGGTGAACTCCGCCTGGAGCGGCGGGACCCCCAAGTCGAAGATGGTCCCGATGCCCTACGTCGTGAACGCGGCGACGTTGGGCGCCGTGTGGAAATCAAGCTGCCGCGGTTACGGGGACGACGTCGCGTCAACGGCGCCCGGGTGGGGGACACTTGATGTCCACGCAGGTTCCGCGGCGACCACCGCGAGGTCCACACGCACGAGATCAGCGTCTTCTTCGCGGCGAGCGCGCGGGACAACGCGGTAAAGTGGGCGAACTGCGACCGGCGCACGGGGCTCGGCCTCCAGAGCGTGCCGCGCGCGTCGATCCACGTGCACCGCCGCGAGCGCCGGCGGCTCCTCGACCAGGCGACGTTCGCGCACCACATGCGCGTCGCGGACTTTTGTCTCGTGATGTGCGGCGACACGTCGACCTCGCGGCGCATCTTCGACGCCATCATCGCGGACTGCATCCCGCTCATCGTCGGGACGCAGCTCTGGGGCCGGTGCGACCCGTGAGCGTACCTCAATAAAATGTTCATGCAGTGCGACTTTAAGAAGGGTATGAAGATCCCCAAGGGCGGCTTTGTGCAGGGCGGTCAGCTGATGGTGCCGATCGGAGACTATGACGACGACGAACAGGAGGACGCGGGCGAGGAGTTGCAGCGTAAGCTGGGCGGCCTGAACGTGAGCGAGATCACGGACGCGGGGCCGCAGAGGACGGACGGCGAGTGGCGCGAGAAGGGCAAGGATTACGCGGGGCCGTATTACTGCGGGCGGGCCCACCAAAAGACCCACTTGAAGGCCCACAAGAAGGTCTGCCTGCGCCGCAGCGGCGAGCAGCACGGCCTCGACGTCGCCGACATCGTGTTCTCTCTCGACGGACCGCCGCTTGTCCGCCTCAAGAATATGGGCAGGCGCCCAATCACCGAGGAAGACCTCGACGGTGTCGCGTACGTTCGAACCAATGGGACGAGCTCGTCGACGAAGCAGGTCGGCGCACCGACGACGAAGCTCTCCCTGATGACGGTCGTCGAGCTCCAGCATCATCATCCTCCGCTAGGTCCCGACCCGAGAACTGCAGACGATAAGACGTGGTACAAGGGCACCACGGTCGCGAACTGTGTGCTCGTTGAGGGCAAGTGCTGGCAGGACACCATGTTTGGCAGCGCGATGCGCGAGGACTGGCGGACGCGCGACGGCGCCCCGATGAAGGTCCGAGGCGTCGTTGGCCTCGTCATGCTGCGGTTCGCCACGAAACAACCGCCCAACTCGAACGATTTTCTCTACAGTGAAACGTCCCGCGTTACGGTCCTGGAGGACAAGACGCTCGCGGAGCGCGGCGAAGACGGGCGTACGTTCGGCCTCATGTCGTGGATTGGAATCTCAGGTCCGACGTACCTTACGAAGTAGAGCAACCAAGGTCCAAAACATTAGTACAATTAGGTCTTCTAAGCGACAACCGCAGACATCGACGCCGGTTCAGTAGGCGGAGGAGGAGGTGGCAACCGCGACGGTGTCACGACGGCGCTCCCCACGACGACGCGCTCCGCCTCGGCGAGGAGGTCGTCCGCGCGGCCGTACGCGGCGCACGCCCAGTCGTGCACAGCATCCACGCCCGGCGCCGCGACGGGCGGCAACGCTCGCGCGTCCATAAGTACCAGCGCAGCCCACGTTTTTGAGGCGTCCGCCAGCGCCGCTCTCAAAAAAGGCGGCAGCGCGCTCGCGGGCACCGGCGTCTTGCGGGGCCGGTCGATGGCTGCGGACCGGGCCTCGGCGAAGCAGGGCGCGCCGTACCAGCGCTCCCAAGTTTCCTCGTCCCAGCGGTCGCGGTGGGCGCACCACTCGAAGGGGCGCCGCGGCGGCACACGCGTCGCGCCGGCGAACACAGAAAGATGCAGCTTCTCCCGCAAAGCCTGTCCGCCGTCGGCTTGGACGGACGAGAAGTCGACGATCGTCGTGTCCGGTGGCGCGGCGAGCGTCGCCAGCACGTCGAGGTGCTTGGCTAATGCGGACCAGCCCAGCCGCCACTCCAGAATTTTCCGACCGTCCCGATCGTCCAGCGTTCCCAACTCAACCATCTCAGAACATGCCACGCGGCCTAGAACAGCCTGCTGCACGTCCGGCCACAAACAAAACGGGTGTAATAAACACAGGCGCGCGGCGCCCTCGTCTAAGCAAGCGTAGTCCCGCCTCGATTTCATCCGCGCCCAGGTTTCATGCCAGGGTGGGGCGCAGACGCGGCGCCCGTCTATTGCTGAATCCTCCGGCGTGAAAAATGGTGCTAATGCTCCGCTGTCGACCCTATCCAGCATCGAGACGAGGCGCGACTCGAGCTGGAGCCGCGGCTGCCTTACCACAATGACCCACCACCGCGCGATGCGGCTCCAGAGCTCAATGGCCGTGGGGAGCACTTTGTTCGCCACTTCTTTGACCAGGATCGTGGTGGCGTCCGCGGCCGCCGCCAGGACGGCTCGGAACACGGGCTCGATGCGGCTCGCGCCGTCCGGCAGCCCCAGCAAACTGGGCTCGTTGACCTGGGCGTCGAAGGGCAGCGTCTCGTAGAGGAAGCGCTCCGTCGCCGTCGTGCCGCCGCGCGGCAGGCCCAGCACGAACACGACGCGCAGCGTCCCCGCGTCCACGCGGGCCGCGAGCGCTCGGAAGGACGGCGACTCCTTTGCTAGCGCCGCGGCGGCGGGCGCGAGGCTGTCCATCTCTGGTGATGCTCTCCCTGTAAAGCTGGCGTCCGGACACACTTCAGCAGACGGTATGCAACACGAGCGACGCAGACGCTCTGTTGAGACGCCTGACGACCTTATTCAGCTGCAAGTCGCTTTGCCGGCCGCAAGTTCGACACGGGTTTTACGCACGGGTTTCATCACTTTTAGTGATCGCTTGCCTAAGACAAGTTAGGGGTGCATAACTGTGTTACGGGACGGCCACACCGCTCCGCACGACTCTGAAGCGATAGCACACGTCACGCCAGCCGACGCAGCACAGCACTGCAGCCATGGCCGACGACGCCACGGTCGAGGGCGCGCCGCAGCCGGAGAACAGCTGCACGGGCTGCGGCCGACCGGCGAAGATGGCCTGCCCCCACTGCGTCAAGATCCAGAGTTCCCAACCGCCCGGCTTTTGTAGCGATTACCGCGTGGCCTACTACTGCGCGCAGGACTGCTTTAAAAAGCACTGGAAGGGGCACAAGGCGCAGCACAAGCCCTGGGCGGCCGCCGTGGAAATCGCCACACCTTTAGGAAAGGGCGCGGAGCGGATGCCTGCTTGTTTTGACAACTACGACGCGTGGACCGGGAGTTTGAGACCGTGGGCGCGGCCCTCGGTGGACAACACGCGCGCCCGGCTCGCGCGCTTGCCTTCATGCGTCCAAAAGCCGGACTACGCCGGGAACGGCCAGCCTTATTCCGAGCAACTGGACAAGCAAAATAGAACGGCCAAAGTCTACACCCCGGAGCAAATTAATGGAATCAGAGAAGCGTGCCGCATCGGGCGCGAGGTCCTGGACGCCGCCGGAAATGCCGTGAAGGTCGGCGTGACGACGGCCGAATTGGATCGCGTGACGTATGAAGCCACGGTTTCTAGAGGCGCCTACCCGTCTCCCTTAAACTATTACAACTTCCCGTGCGCCGTGTGTACGTCCGTCAATGAGGTCATCTGCCACGGCATTCCGGATTTGAGACCACTTAAAGACGGCGACGTCGTCAACGTGGACGTCTCGGTCTTCTACAAGGGCTACCACGGCGACCTGAACGAGACGTTTGTGGTCGGTAACTGTGCCCAGCAAGATGTAGGTTTGGTCGAGACGGCGTTCCGGTGCCTGGAGGCCGGTGCTGCACTTATACGACCAGGCACGATGTACCGCGATTTGGGCAGTCAGATCGAGCGCGTGGCGAAGAAGCGCGGCTGCCAGGTCGTAAAAATGTATTGCGGCCACGGCATCGGGGAGCTCTTCCACACGGCACCCAACGTGCCCCACTACAACAAGAACAAGGCCGTGGGCGTCATGAAGGAGGGGCACATCTTCACCATCGAGCCCATGGTCAACTTGGGAGGGTGGAGGGACAAAACGTGGCCCGACGACTGGACGGCCGTGACGGCCGACGGAAGCAAGTCGGCGCAGTTCGAGCACACGTTCTTGGTGACGGCGGACGGGTACGAGATCCTGACCCAGCGCAAAGACGAGCCGCGGATGGCCTGGGGCCTGGCGAAGCAGCAGCGGTAGCTCGGTAACTTCGGTATTTATTTATTTATTTATTTATTTATTTATTTAAACAAAAGCAATGAGGGGCGATGGGGTATTGTGGTTTCACACAGCAAACAACAGCGACGTGACCTTCGGGGCGCGCCGTGAGAGGAAGAACCGCATCCTGAGCTTCAAATGCCGATAGCCGGCCGCACGTAGCGCGCGGAGAGCTTCCGCCAGGACGCTTCCCGGAGCAGGCGGTCCGGATAGATCTCCTCGAAGGGGTCGTAGGGTGTCCCTCCAAGCCCCATGGCGACGGCGAGGCACGAGACGGCCGTGAGGGTCTTCTGGCTCGCCGTGGACCGGTGCCGCTGGCGGGGCGGCAGGCGCCAGCGGTCGAGGTGGCGCCGGAGCGGCGCCACCTCGCGGTCCGCGCGCTCGCGGCTCGCGCGCCGCACCCGGCCCACCCACGTCCTAAATGACGACAATCGCGCTGATCGTCGCCGCGCGTAGAACAGGTACTGGCGCCGCGCCCGCCGCGGGTCGTCGTCGAAGGGGTCCTCGTCGTAGCCGTCGAGCGACGTCTCGTCGTCCTCGTCCTCGTCGAGGGACGAGCTGCTGTCGAAGGTCGTCGAGAGCCAGGGCATGCCGGCGAAGACGATGCGAGCTACGGGCGAGATGGGCGAGTCCATGATGGGCGCGGTGGCCGCAATTGGCCGAGGATGTGGTCGAGGACTTCTGGATGCGTTTTTTTAGCTGCCAGCGCACAATTTTGAGTCGCGTCTTTTGACCAGCGCCTACAGAAAACGGTCGCGTGTCCACTGCAGAGCCCAAACGCTGTGATTTTGAGGCTGCGCGCCCAGAGAAATGAAGATCTGAGAGCGTGCGAATGTGCACTAAAAATAGCCATATTTGAAGCAGGGCGAGGACTTTAGGAAACAAAGAGATTGGAAACGTGCGCTGGGGTGAGCGCCGCCGGGGGCTTCAACGAGGAGAGATCGACGCATGCAGTGCCCTATTGCGCGGGTTTTTGGTGTGGAGAGCACCCAAATAGCGCCGAGACCACTGCCGCGCGACCGCCGACGGCCTCTCCAGCTCCACACGACCGACGAGCAGCTTTCTTTCAACTCTCCACACCATTCGTGCGACTGACCCTCAAGCCCGAATAGCCAAGCACCTGCTACGAGCAGCATAATACCAAACAGCACGGATGACTTCGCCCTCCTCCGACGTCGAGACCGCCGTCGCCCGCGCCACCGCGGCGCTCGAAGCCGTCGATCAAGCGCGAACACAAGCCTGGGCCGCCGTCGCCGCCGTCGCTAAGGCGACCGGCGCGCAGCCTCCCAATTTATTCGGCCACGAGGTGAATGTAGACGCGCTGCGCAGTGGCCCGGGGACGTACGGATTAGGCGAGCTAATGAAAACGGCGGCGGCCTGGAAGCGGCACCTGGAGGGCGGCTATACGTGGCGGTGCCGCGACCGGAACAAGAGACGGCGCGGCGCGGCCACGAATCTCGTGGAGCTGGCCGACGACGGCCTGGGCGCCTCGGCCTTTGCTCATTTAATACTGGGCACCGGCTTCTGCGCGCCAGCGGATTTAGGAAGACTGAGTAGAGTGGCCGCGTGCTTCGGGGCGCGGCGGCCGTGTTCGATCGCCGGTCAAAAAAATTGGCTCTCGCTCTGCGAAGCGAGTTGTAGGGTGCTGGCGCAGACGTACTTACGGCGTGTGCTGCGGCCGGCGGTGGCTCTGTTACCCATCGGGCGAAGTTGCGGCCAGGCGTTCGGCGCGCGCCGTTTAGAAGACGCCGTAAGAGCGCGGAACGGCAAGTTGAACCGGTGGCGAAGTCAATTGAGGGTAGGAGACCGCCTGGACGTGATGGACAACGACGCGCGCCGGGCCAAGCGGGGCGACCTCGGGCGCTGGTGCGAAGCGTTGTTGGTCGGCCGCACGGAGAAGAATGATAGAAAGTGGTGGACCGTGCACTTTCGGGGCTGGGACGCGCGCTTCGATGAAAAAATTGATGAAGATCACGCCGAGCGTTTTTTACCGCCGTATACACAAGTCGGGGACTGGCGGTCGCGACTTGCGATTGATGACGAGCTCGAGGTGCGACGGCCCAACGACGCCGGCACGCCGCGGACCTACTGGTTCCAGGGCCACGTCGTCTCCCGCATCGGTGACCAGCTCTTGGTGCGGCTGCAGGTCCTGGACGCCAGCCTCCCACAGCAAGAGCCGTGGGTTGTGCCGACGAACTCGGAGCGCATCGCGGCCAGGTACGAGCACATCAAGCGGGAGGTCTGGCAGACGCTGACCTAGAGTCCCCCCTGCGCGGCTAGGATACCCGGCCGGTGCTTGAACATGGAAATGAGGAATCGGCGAAGCAAGTAAGACTAAATAGTACGGTCACGTGGGTCCCGCCTCTCCCCGGCAAAGGCAAGAGATAACAGTTATGATTTTACGTTGGTGGGCACGGGCGAGAGCGCGCGGAGGCGGTCTCCGCAACTCCTCAAACGAACAATCTCCGCGTCCTTGGCCGCGAACTCGCGCGCCACCTTGGTCATCTTCTTCTCGAGCTTGAGGGTGAAGCGGTCCAGCTCCGCGTCGTGGGCCGCCTTCTGCGCGGCGAGTCTCGAAAAGAGGTCCTCCTCGAAGGCCCCGCGCATGCGCGCCTCCGCGAGTTCGACGGCGTCGCGCCGTTGGTCGTCCAGGGCGACCTTGCGCGCCGCGGCAGCCTCGGCAAGCGCCGCCGATTCTTGTTGCAAAGCGTCGAGCTCAGCCTCTAACGCGGCGACGCGCGCCGCCGACGCGTCCCGCGCCGCGGCGACCGCCGGGAGCGCGGACGCCTGGTGCTTGGAGGCGGCGAGCTCCGCCTCCAGAGCAGTGACGCGGCCCGCGGACGGTCGCAGCGCCCCGACCTCGACCTCGAGCGCAACCGCGCGCGCCGCCGCCGCCGCCTGCTGTTGGAGCACAATCTCGAGCGCGGTGGCGTGGTCCTTAGACTGCTGCGCCGCGGCCTCGGCGTGCCGCTCCTGCGCCGCTTGTAACTCCTCCCCGAGCCGCTGTTCACTACCCCTGATCTTCGATACCACGCCCGCGTGCTCGCTTTGTGCCGCCGCCAGTTCACTCCGCAGCGACCCGATCATCACGAAGTGCGCCTTTTCTTTCTCGGCCAGCGCCTGGGCGTGCTCGCCGCTTACTTTCGCGACGGTCGCCTCGAGCACTTGAGCATGCGCCGCGCGCGCCTTCGCAACGGCCCTTTCCCGGTCCCACTCCGCTTGAGCTTGCTCCTGTAAGTGAGCCGCGCGCGCCGTGTCCAGGTGGGTCGTGTGCTCGCGGCGCAGGGCGTCGGCCGCGTGGGCGTGCTGCTTGCCCGCGGTCTCCAACAATTTCGCGTGCTCCTTCCTCAACTTCAAAGTTTCCTTGCTCTCCTTGCTCGAGGCCTTGTCCAAGGTTTCCTTCAGCTTCTTGTGGATCTTGGCGTTCTGGTCGAGGGCCTTGGCGTGGGACTTCTCCTTCGCATCCAGGGCCCTGTCGTGCTCCTTGGCCTTGGCGTCGAGCGACCTCTGGTGCGCCTCTTTCAATTGTTTAGAAGCGGCCTCGTGCTTCTTCAGTGCCGCCTGCAGCAGTTGGTGGTGGTCGTTCCGGAGCTTCTGCGCCGCGGCCGCGTGCTTCTCGGTCGCCGTCGTGACCTCGCGCCGCGTCGCGTCCAAGGCCGCCTGCAGCTTCGCGCAGGCGTCGCGGTGCGCGGCGTCGTGCTGTTCATGAACCGCCTTCGCCGCTAGCGCGGCCGCGAGCTCGGCCTGGACCGCGGCGAAAGCTTGCGCTGACGTGTGGTCATTGGTCTCCGCGGCCGCCAGGGCAGTCGCGTGCTGGGCCTTCGACGCGGCGAGCGCGCGCTCCGCGGCCGCGACGGCGCCGGCCTGGTCGGCGAGCTCCGTCTTCAGGGCCGCGACGGCGGCGGCGTGCGCCCTCGCCGTCGCGGCCGAGGCGGCGGCGTGCTCGTCCTTAGCCGCAGCCAGGGCGCGCGAATCAGTGATATTCATCTGCGCGATGTTTGTCTGCGCCTCTGCCTTGAACTCATCCATCTGTGCCTTGAGCTTCCCCGTCGCGGCCTCGGTCCTGGCCTTGATTGCGTCGAGCGCCGCGTTGTGGCTCTTATTGGCCGCCGCGAAGGCCATGGCGTGCTCCTGCTGCAGCGAGTTGATCTCCGCGGTATGCGCCTCCTCAGCGGCGGCGAGCGCGGCGTCGCGCTCCGTGCGCGCCGCCGCGACGGTCTGCACGCCGTCCTGGGACCCGGCCCGGGCCGCGGCGAGCTCCTGCGTCGCGGCGTCGCGTGCGGCACGCAGGTCCGCCGTCGCCGCCGCGTGCCCCTCCGCGGCCTCCCGCATCCACTCCGTGTGCTGGGCGTCGCGTTGTCGCAGCGCCTCCTTGGTCGCCCGGCGCGTCGGCCGGCCCGCGAGGACCTCCAGGGCCTTTTCCTTGGCTTGCGTGGCCGCGGCCGCCTCGCCTCTCGCCTGGGTCAAATCCGCTTCGACCTCGGCCCGCGCCTCGTCCCGCGCCGCCTTGGCGGCCCGGCGCTCATCGCCGCCGCGCTGCAGCGCGATGTGCTGGCGCAGCGCGTGCAGCTCCTGCTCGTGCGTCGTCTCGCTCTCTCGCAGTCGTTTGGCCCAGGCCGCCTCGGCGTCCGTCGACGCGTTGGCGATGGCCCCGTCCAGGTCCTTCTTCCGCGCCGCGAGCTTCGTCTCCAACCGCTGCTCCGCGAGGGCCACGGTCTCCTTGGCCCGCAGGCGCTTCTGCTCCGCCAACGACGCGTACTCCCGGTCCTTGTCGAGGCGGGCCTTGGCCACCGCTTTTCTCAGGCGGGCGTCGGCCTCGTCGAGCGCGGCGCCCCGCTTCAAAAGTTCCTGGGAGTGGGCGGCCTTGAGCTCCGCCAAGCGCTGCGCAGTTTCGTACTCGTTCCGCTTCAGGGCGGCGCTCTCCTTCAACAATTCGGCGTCGCGCTGCCTCAGGGCGTCGTCCACGGCGCCCGCGGCGTCCGCCTGGAACTGCGTCCGCTCCGTGACGAGTTGCGCCTGGTGCTCGCGGGAGGCGGCCGCCAGGGCCCGCTCGTAGCCTTTTTCAACGGCCGTCAGCCGCTCGGCGGCGCTCAGCTCCGACGCCGAGACGGCGGCGGCCTTTTCTTCGAGCAACGCGGCGGTGGCCTGAGCCAGCTCCGCGTCGCGCTCGACCGCGAGCTCCTTGCGCCGGGCCCGCGCCTGTTGTGCCTCCTGCTCGAGCGACTCCCGCCTCCTTCCAAGGATGCGGAACGGCGCCGTGGCGATCTTCGCCAGACCCAGGAGCGGCGAGGCAGCGAGGTGGCCGATCGAGTTGCACGCGGAGTGGCGCCGCGGCGGGTCGGGGGCCTCGTACTCCTCTTCTTCTTCCTCGGCGTCGCCGGCGACCAGGCGCACGTCGGGCGGCGCCGCCTCGTCGGCGACGGGCGCGGGGTCGCCGCCGGGGGTCGCCTGGGGCGCTGCTACGGCAGCCATGCTTTCTTCGGTTTTCGCTTGACACGGATGCGTTTTCGACGCGCCGTTTAGCGCCGCGGCTCTCCACAATTCTAGGGGCCCCAACGAGGCGCACGCTGCTGTGCTGCTCCCGTGAACCCTGTGATATAGATAGCGGTTTGCAAAGTGCGCGGGCGTGATACCCGCACGTTTTAGCGAGGCGTCCGAAGACGCCGTCGGCGCGCGTTCGAAGGCCGGGCCGTCTACGTTTAGGCCCCGTCGTCGGCATTTTCATAGACGCTTAGCCGGTGCCCGCCTCACTTGTTCATCGACGCGAAGTAGGAGTCCAGCGGCGCCCGCGGCACGTCGTTCGACTCGCGCCGCATGCGCTGCTCCTCCATCTGCTTCTCGAGCAGGGCCGCCATGTACTCCTTGGGGTCCATGTCGTCCATGCCCTCGATGGCGTAGCCCGTCGGCGGCGGCTTCTCGAGGTCGTGGTACTCGGCCGGCTTCTTCTCTTCGAAGGCCGCCACGCTCTTGGCCACGCGGAGGCCGCGCAGGTCGACGTAATCGACGGGGGGCGCGCCGAGGTCCCGCGAGGGCGGCGGGACCCCGAGCTCCCGCGTCGTAGGCGGCGGCGGCGGCGGCACGCCCGCGGCCGGCGCGGCAGGCGGCGTGGGCGCCGGGGGCGCGGCGGCCCGGGGCGGCGGCGGCGGCGGCGGCGCGGCCTTGGGCGCGGCCGGAGGCGCGGGTGGTGGCGGGGGCACGCCCGCCTGCGGTGCCGCGGGCGGCGTCGGCGCCGCGGGCGCCGGCGGCGGCGCCGCCGCCGCGGGATCCGCCAGGTGCGACGGTCGGTGCGGCGGCGCGACGGGGCTCGTGAGGTCGACACCGAGCGCCTCGATGATGGCGTTCGCGTCGCTCACAAACGCGTCGAGCTGCCGTCCCCGGCGGAGCGGCTTGCCCTCCGGGCCGGCGCGCTCGCCGAGCGCCGCGAGCAGGCTCTTCACGGCCTTGGCCGGGGCGACCGACGTCGTCTTGCGGGCCCGCCCGGCCGGCGGCGCGGCGGCGCCGAAGGGTTTCGAGTTTTGCCGCTCGGGCGCCTCGAAGATGCGCGAGTCGTGGTCGTCCTCCCCCGGCGGGGGCGGCGGCGGCGGCACGCCCGTGGCCATGGGCGGCGGCGGCGGCACGCCCGCGGCCATGGGCGGCGGCGGCGGCGGCACGCCCGCGGCCGGCGGCGGCGGCGGCGGCGCGCCGCCCGCCGCTGCGGCCTTGGCGGCCTTGGCCGCGGCGTAGCTCTGCACGGGCGCCACGCGACCGCTGTGCCGCAGCGCCGGGCGTGGCCGGAGGGCCGAGGCCGGAGAGAGCGCCAGGGCGACGACGAGCGCGGCCGAACGCATGGCTTCGCCGCTTTGTGACTTTGGTGCGGTTATGAGAGGTGTCCTCAAGCCTGTGCCGGCTTCCTTCAAGCGCTATTTACTTGCGTCACTTTTTTGCTTCATCTCGCCTGAACCGTGCGGGTTTCTGACGGCGTCGAGCCTTGCCGTCCTTACATACATCCCAGGGAAGATCTCAGACAGGTGGGACGCAGCAAAGCACAACGCGGAGACAACGTGCGGGTATTTTCGTGTAGCGCGGCTGCGCATGCCATAATATTATGGTAGTTAGCTCGGTAGCTACGCAGTCGAACGGGTTTCGCAAAAGCTGCGCTCGACGCCAGGCGAAGCCTCGGCCACGCAGAGGGCTGCCCTTTTGTAGCCAGACACACGGCTCGGGCCGCCGCAAGATCTCATAGCCCCCAACGCCCTCGCAAAGCACTACAAACAAGCAACCATGCAGGGCCTCGGGGCAGGGAGTATGGTAGGCGCCGCGCGCGAAGCCGCCTACGGCGAGATCTCCACGGACGCGCGCGCCGTGGGCCGCGCGGAGATCGTCGGCATGGAGACGTGGGAGAAGGAGGGCCAGGACGAAACGGACATGACACCTAGAGCCAGGGCGCGGCATCGGGCGCGACGAGGGCGACGGTTTTTGCGCGAGGCTGTTGAAAATGCGCCTGCACCCGCCGCGGAAGAGCGGCAGCTCGGTCCAAGTATACCGGCCGTGGACCCCTACGGCTCGTACCACCTCCCGCTCGCATTCGACACGGACCGACTCCCGTACGGCGCGAGACCTTCTCGTGACGAGCCTCATATTGTACTGGAATATAGAGAATTGATCCCGAAGCTGGACAAGCCCGCCGTGCGGTTGTTCGCGGAAGGCGGCGGCAAGCGCTACCTCGAGGAGTGTCGGAAAACCGAAGAACAGGTCCAGGCCGAACGACTCGCCCACGACACGGACTTGACGGTCTTGGAAGCCATTGAAATTCGGGACGAGGCCGCCGCGGCCGAGGCGGCCTACCAGGCCTGCCTCACGCAGCTCGATGCCAAGAACTACTCCGCTACCTTAATAAAACGCTTGGAGGACCAGCGGAACGGCACGCTCGACGCCAAAAGACCGGACTTCACGGACATTTACAACTTCGATCCAAGCGGTCTCGCGCTGGAGGAGATGGATTCAGACGACGACTCCATTTTGAACAACGTCGAGATGTCGAACGCGAACGTCCTCAAAACGTTCAAGGTCCACCGCTTCACCTGCCAGATCCCCGAGGACTACTTGGACCTGCAAAGGCAGTTCGTGGCGTTGCACCCGAAGCAGTACCGGCCTTTAAGCATAGAGCGGCCGGACGGGTCATTGGTGCAACCGAACGACAAGAACTTTGCGGACAAGGAAAAGATCGTGTTCCGGGAGTACGGCATCTACCCCGACGACTACGCCTTGCGGCCGGCGCGGCGCATCAAGGCGATGCCGCTCGAAAAGAAGATAGACGCGGAGCGGCGGTGCCTCGCGGCCGTGGAAGATGCATTAAGCCGGGACCACGCGGTCCTGGAAGAGGCACAACGCGAGCTGGAAGGCGCGTTACTCGTGGAGAAGCGCCGCGTCGAGGACGGGGGCCCGGCCTCGTACAGAGCCCAAGACTTAACGGCGGACATCGGGAAACTTGCGGAACGGGCCGCTTCCGTGTTACAGGCGGTGGACGATGCCACTCTTCAACGCGAGGCGTGCGAGACCCGGCTCGCGGCCGCGGTGCGCGCCCCCTTCGACTGGGAGCGGGAGCACGCCGAGGCCTGCCGGGACGCGGCGCCGCTGCGCGACGCGGGCCAGCCGCCCGTTTTGGCCCGGGGGGACCGGCGCCAGGGCGCGATCCCGTCGCCCCGGGCGAAGAAGGCGCACCAGGCCTCTTCTCTCGCATCCCAGCGCCTCGGCTCCATGCGGGCGGGCCGGGCCAAGGCGACGCCGTTCAACCTGGACGCCGGGGCGGGGCGGTGGTACGTGAGCGGGTGCGGCCGGTAATGTATTGTCTTCTAGTCCGGCGTGAACTCTTGCCTGCTCGATGGCGTGGGGGGGTGGTACGTCGCGCGGCCGCCGCGGCCCGTGGCGGTTCGCGAGGCCCCGGGCCGGCCTCGGAGACCTCGATGGGCCTCGTGGGGAAGCCCTGGGCCGCAGGGGGAAACTCGTGTCGGGTTTGGCCTTAGCGAAACCTCCACTAGCCTGTGGCGCTATTGAGAGGAGAGGCGGCCAATTGCGGAGGCGCGGCGCACCGATATCGAGGAGCAGGAGGCCGGAGGCCACGCCATCGCACCCAACAGGCCCGAAGCGGGCAGCACACGCGCACCGCGTACGCGCAGGGGAGCTGCCCAAAAGCAGCAGCGGCAGCCACCACCATGGACGTGGACGGCACCCAGCCCTGGCACAAGGGCGCGCCCTACGTCCCCACGACCATCGGCCACATCCCCACGTGCGCCCAGAAAGCCCTGGAATTCGTGAAATTCTTCCCGGGCGAGGAGCGATGCGCCGCTCTCAGACCCTTCATGATCCGCTATAAACTCTTCCCCGAGAACTGCAAGGACCCGAAGGTCGCGCCCATCACCATGAACGAGCTCAAAGGTCTGGTGCGCATGTGGAAACTGCACAACCAGAAGGGCTTCTGGGCCGAACATAAAACCCGGGATAGTATCGTACTCTCTCTCTATGAAAGGATGCAGTTCCTGGGGAAGGAGAGTCGGGATCGGCGGGCGCGGAGGGACGCGGACCGGTTGAGAAGAGAAGGCCTGAAGCATTCTGCGAAACCGGTCTTAACGGATGAGGAACGGGCTACGTTGCGGTTGCAAGCTCTGAGTGGAAGTTCGGGGAACCGCCGGGCGTCCCTACGGGACCTGCCGGACAAGGACAAGGACATGACGCCGTGCATCATGTACCGGAGTCGCGGCTTCGGGGACAGCGAGGACCGGTGCAACCCCCGCTCGCCGTCGCCCGATAGTAAACGGCGGCAGCGCTTCTTCGCGGAGGAGGGGGCTGCTCTAGAGGAGGAGGTCGTGGAAGAGGACCACAAACAGGTGCTCATCAAAAGAAAGTGTTCTACGGCTCTCCTAAACATGTCTCTGAACAAGAAGATGTCCTCCCAGTTCGTGGAGCAGGGCGGTTTACATGCTATACTAGACCTCGCGTCGACCTGTCGCGATGATGAAATTATTACGAACTGCGCGGCCGCGTTGAACAATTTGATACCGTTCGGCGACAACTACCCGCCTCAAAAACTCTGTGACCTGGGCGTCGTTAAAGTAGTTGTAGCGCTTGTCAATAGTGACGACGCGCGCGTGCGGCACTTCATGGCGCTGTGCCTGTGCAAGATGTCGGAGGAACCGGGCCTAGAAGATAGATTAGCGACCCAGGGCGCACTCACCGCGGCAACACGATTGGTGGCCGTGTCCGACTCCGTAAGAACGAAGGAGATCGCCGCTAAAGTACTGATTAATCTAGCCGTGGGCCTAGATGGGAACCAGGCGGATACTACGGTCAAGGCCGTCCTGAGGTGCGTCGCGGTCCTCGTAACGCATAGGACGAAGACGGGCGACCCAGACCCGGCGACGCAGCAGTTCTGCGCCGAGGCTATTCTTGTTTTAGCTTGCTTACCGCAAGCGCGCCCGGTTTTGGCCAAGCAAGGCGTTGTCGCACTCATAAAAGTGATGTTCCTCGCCTCGACAAGAGCGGAGACCACCAACGCCTGCGCCGCTGCGTTATGTAACATGGGCCAGTCGCATAGTTGCCGCAAGGAGATCTTGAGTCTGGGGCTCGTGAAGATCATGTCAAGACTGATGAAGACCGGCTCCGAGGCCACGCAGAAAGTTTGTACATTATGCTTGACGGGTCTCGCGGCCCAAGCGGACTTAAGGCCCTCACTCCTCAAGGAAGGGGCGTTACGGACCATCGCGGAAGTGGTCCACGCCAAAAAAGATATGGACTTAACGAAGCAGGGCGCCGGCGCGCTGCTAGCCTTCGCCTTCGACCCCGCTACAAGAGAAGATGTCGTGTTAGATGGCTTGGGGGCCTTAATTGCGCTGTTGGACGCGGACATGGACAGTGAGACGCAAGCGTCCTCGCTGATGGCTCTCTGTAATTTAATAGCGGACGCGGCGACGTGTCCGCAAGTATTAGAAGCGGGCGTCCTCGTGAAGCTGGTGGGGTACACTGCTGACTTACAGACTTTGCCTTCGTTAGTGGATTATATCGGCATCGCGCTGCTCAACGTGTCGACGCACAAGGACGTCCGTCTATATGTTGCCCGTACTGTTGGATGTCTGGACCTCGTGATTGAGCTCTTGTTGTTGGGTGTGGCGCGCAAGGACCCGTCCAGAGTGCTAGTGGAAGGCGACGGGAGCGGTCCCGATAGTAAGAGGACCCACAGTGCTTTAAAAACATTGCTAAACTTGGCGCTGGACACGGAGACTCATGAAACGCTACTAGAGCGGCGGCCGCGCATGTTATTAGACGCTTTAGCGTTACTTGTGTATGAGGACCGAAAAGCCCGGTCGCTGGACGCGGCAAGACCAACGGGAACTGGAAGTACGCTGCACCTCGTCTCGTTGCTCGTCCACCTCTTCACGACGAACAAAACGACCCACGACCAGTTGTTACATGGCGACGCGTCCCAGCTATTGGTCACGCTAGCGAAAGCGACCAACGACGAGACGCGCACGGCCGTCGCCGGCTCCCTGTACAACATGACCCAGCTAAACCCCGTGGCAGATGTCGAAGCGATTGAAGCCCTCGTCACGCTCAGTCGGTCGCTGGAGAACGAGCGGGTGCTTTGGTGTGCCTGGTGCTTCGCGAATTTGTCGACGTACCCGAAGGGCCGGGCCACCCTCGGTAAACTGAGTGCCACGTTGGTGCCCGCTCTCTTAGGAATGATGCGCAGTGGAGTCACGGACGCGGAGAAGGTCCAGTACCACTGCGCCGTGGCGGTCTGTAACACTCTCTCAGTGTTTCTTAAAAAAAATGACGTCCTGGGCATGATCGAGTCCGGCACGGTCCAGGACGTCATTGTCATCACCGTTTTACGAGCCAACGACGTCAGGACCAAGCAAGTTTTGGCCCAGGCCCTCTTCAACTTATTAGCTCGCGTGGACACGCGCCGGGAAATGATCGCGAACGACGTGCCCATGGCCCTGGTGCGCTTGACGAGGATGGAGGACCCCATCCTCAATTTGCTCGCGACGAACATGCTCAAGAACTTAAGTTGCGAGGCGGAGAGGCTCATACCAAAACTACTGGAGATGCGCGTTTGTAAAGTGATGGTCGACCAGTGCCTCAGTCCGAGTGGCGGCGTCCAGATTAAGCGGAAGTGCGCCGCGACGCTGGCGAATTTGGCGGCGATCCCCGAGATCCTGGAGAAGGGCTTAGCTGCTCGCGAGTCTAATGTGGTGGCCGGTATCAGAGCCATCGCCGTCGCGAGGGATGCGGAAACTTTAGAATATGTCGCGACCATCGCTTATTATCTAAGTGCCCATGGCCATGGAAGGGACGAGCTCGTGTTCCAAGAAGCCGTGCCGGTCTTAGCGTCCCTGTGCCAGGGCGAGGACGTGCCTGCTAAAGTGAGACAACTCGTCATCGCGGCCTTGACCCATCTCTCGAACGATCCCATTGCGCATGAAGCCTTGACGGAGTTCGCTTTACCACTTGTAGTGGAGACGATGGCCGGCGCGGTGCACGCGCATTCGGTGCGCATGAACGCGATGACGTTGTTGTGCAACCTCATCGTGCACTACGAACCCAGTCGAAGCGCCGCGGTGGCCATCGAAGCCCTCCCGGCGCTGAAGACATTAGTAAGGTCCGCGTCGACGGACAAGCACTTTGCCGTTGTTGGTAAAATAATGAGAGATCTCACGTGGGACGCGGAGCACGTGCCTCTACTCATAGAACAGGGCGCCATGGCCCTCGCTGCGCGTTTAGCGAAGCAAGAACCCGCGGACTTGAAGCACGACGTGGCGGCGATCGTTACGAACTTATGTGCGTGCGGTGCGCGGCCTACTCAGTTAATAGAAGAGGACGCCGTCGGCGCCTTGTTCTGGCTCACGTTGCAAGACTTGCTCAACCTAACGAAAGCGGTCACTGTGGAAGCGGCCACAAGTCTAAGGTACCTGGCGCAACATGCGGAAGTCGTGCCTCTGATCTGTGACGAGGCCAACTTACTCCCTTTGTTGTTGCGCTTCTTCAAGTTCGATGAGTCTGAACAGGTAAGATATGACGGTGCTGTTATTCTATACTACTGTTTAGCGCATGAGCCGGCCCAGAAAGCGTTGTGCAGAGCGGGCGCGATCAAGATGCTCTCTGACCTCGCGTCCACGGGAGAACGCATAAGGGAAGTCTGCTCCGCCGCATTGCACCAGCTCCCCAATAACTTAATGCAGAACGTGGACGGGAAATTACTAGGAGTGTTGATGGGGCTGTTGGATATGCAGGACGCAAATTTCACGGATCCGTCCACCTTCCATCCGGATCGTTCTTTAGCGTCCACGGCGTCCTGGCCGCTGCTGGAAGCCATCCCCATCGAACCGAAGACGAAGAAGATGAAGGCCGAGTGGCCCACTTCTGTGATTGAGAAATCGACGTCGGCGTTCGTGCCGGCCTCTATCCAAGTGGACCCGCATCCGTCCACGGACATCAATCCCGCGTTACAAGACGTCCAGGCGGACTTCGTGGGCGAGTACCGGAAGATGAGTTCGATATGTGACGCCCAGACGATCAAGTCGTTGAGTAGAGGCGCCCGCTTCCTGGAAGACCGGGTCGTGGACCGGGCGCCGGCGCCGGCGCCGGCGCCCGTTTTACAGGCGCCTGTCATTCCACAATTGCCCGTCCTCGTCGAGTCGCCGGCCCGGCCGCCGTCGCCCCAACGGCGGTCGCTTCGGTCATCGTCGGACTCGGATAAGTTGCCGGCCGTCGACGGCCGCTTCCTCCAAGCGGAGGACGTGGCGGCGTCCGACGCCCTGGCCAACGCGTCGATCACGTCCGCGTTCCGGACCGGCGTCGAGGACGAGTCGGCGCCGGCGCCGGCGCCGGCGCCCGCGGCTTCCACGACGCGGCGCCGGAACCCGCGCAAGTACGCTGTCGCCGCGAAGATGAAGCAGAAGGACCGCATCGCCGACGACTACTACGAGCTGCTGAATAATGTGGCGTAGTAGCTTAAGTTTCAAGAGTAACTTTAAAAATCCGGGTATGTTGTTACGGTGCTAGGACTAGGCCCAAGTACGGTTTTTTTGCAGCGGAAATGTTATATTTTAAAGCCCGCCGCAATACTTCTTACTTTTCACGCCAAGACAAAAACGATCATCACAAATTGCGCCGCCTGCGCCGCGCCACTGGCCCACGACGCGCCGCGATGCGTGAGGTGCAAAACCAGATACTGCAATTCGACCTGCCAACACGACCACTGGCGCCGCGGGCACAAGCAGATCTGTAAGAAGATTCACTGTGGCGGCAACGCGGAACAATATCACGCCGACAAATAGATACGAGGAGGCCGTCGCGGACGCGGTCGAGGCGTGCGCGGACGACACGAAGGGCCAGAAATGCTACCTCTGTCTCGAGGCCGTCCACCCGCGCACAGGAGAAGGCCTCGTGCGTGGATGCGCGTGTGGAGATCGTGACGGCGTCGCATCTCCAGAACTGGGCGTCGCGCACGTGTCGTGCTTGGCGCGGCAGGCGAAGATTTTGTTCGAGGAGGCCGAGGAGGAAAACTTTGGCTGAAAGGTGAAGAATCCGAGGTTTGGCCGGTGGCACACGTGCAGTCTGTGCGAGCAACGTTATCACGGCGTCGTGGCGTGCGCGCTCGGGTGGGCGTGCTGGAAGACATATGTGGGCCGCCCGGAGACAGACCAGCTTCGAGGTATGGCAATGGGGGAGCTCGGGAACGGCTAGCCGTTGCAAACCACTGCGTGGACGCATTGTCCATAGAAGAAGCCCAGTTGTCTATGCTGCGACGCCTTGGCGCATCAGAAGAAAGCATACTCGTCGTGCAGGGCAATCTTGCGTGCACGTATGCTAGTAATAGACGGTTCGAAGAGGCCCAAGAGATCGAGCGAGATGTATACTCCGGACGTATGAAGCTCAATGGCGAAGCACATAAAAATACCCTCCTAGCAGCCAACAACTACGCGTTGTCCCTTTGTAAACAAAAAGCCTACGAAGAAGCAAAATTGCTTATGCAGAAATGCCTACCCGCGGCACGACGACTCCTCGGAGAGTCGGATGAAATAATGCTCAGGAATAGGTTATATATTACGCGAAGACGCTCCACGAGGACGACGGCGCCACGCTCGAAAATCTCCGCGAAGCCGTGACGACGCTCGAAGAGACGGCACGGACCGCGCGACACGTGCTCGGTGGCGCGCACCCAGTCGCAAAATTACTTGAGGGGCAGCTTCTAAGTGCGCGAGAAATTCTCAGCGCGCGTTCCGCCTCGCTCTCGAAGTAACTAGAGAAGTAACTTGGCGAGTATGCGTGCGGTGACTAAACCGGCGATACGCCATCTGCGCAATTATCGACGCAAGTAATATAAGCATGAACATTCTTAAAAAGCCACACTAGGGCTCACTCAGCGGCCGCAGCCCCGCCATCTTCTCCGCCTGCGCGCCCGCCGCGTCCGCCGGGTTCCAGGGCTCGTAGCCCTTGCGCCTTTTATATTCCTTCCCTTCTCCCGACGTCTCCGAGCCGGGCTGCTTATAATAAGGCTCCGGCGAGTACTCCGGTTTCAACATCGACCCCACGCCGTACCCTCTATTGCGCAGCTGCGTCTTGTTCGTGATGAACTCGTCCTCTTCTTTGTAAGTTGTATGCCCTAAGTGCGTATGAACACCGGAGTCATCAGACCGGTCCAACTGCGCCACGCTCTTCAATTTGTCCTCGATGAACGTTAGCGAATTGGGCCCCGGTTCGTCCGTCATGTGGCAGAGCCAGCCGTGCCACGAGGGCGGCACCATCGCGGCGTCGAAGTCCCACGTATTTTTATACATGACCCATCGGTGCTGGCAGTGCTTCTCGTTCAGGTCCTCCCAGTAGGTGTTGCCGTGGTGGTCCTCGCCGACCTTGACGCCGCCGATCTTGACCGTGCCGAGCGCAAACATCTGGTCCCAGCAGCCGCGCCACCCGAACTTCTCGAGGGCGAGCTTCCAGCGGGGGAAGATGGAGGCCATCGCGGGATGCTTGTTTTTAGCGGCTGATCTAGCCTGTAAAGCGCCGCGGTGGCGTCGCGGGCGGCGTCGCTGTGCCGGGTTTGGAGCGGCTGGTTTTAGCCTTATGGCGCGGCGCGTCGGCACGGCGTGAGGCGAGACTGTTGGTGGCTTGACCAGATGACGGCTCGGTGTGAGCGCGTGAGCGGTCGGCGCGGCGCTGTACGGGCAAGCTGAACTAAGCAAGCAAGCCGCAAAAACTGCGCCAGATGAGAAACCCGCACGACATAGCCGGGCGCCGACGAGCCGTCGGCGCCTCCAAGGCAGCTTCTGAGAACATGGGAGAGGGATGGTTCCACCCCTTCAGCCAGAGCTCGGCGTCCTTCCTTGCCATTTTGGCTAAGGCTGCAGCCATTTGCTGTGGTGCTGCACGACGCCGGCACAGCAGCGATTCAGCGACAGGCATCGCGTGCAGCCCGCAGCGATCGCTGCATCGCTCCGGGACGCAATCGACAGCCATTTGGGCCCTGGTGGACAGGATGAGGCGCTGGCTTGCATGTGTAGTGACTGCCTGCGCCGCCGCAGTGTCGTTCCCCGGCCTGAAGAAGGCGCCACCACTCAAACCGGCGCCGCAACCGGCCCCGCGCCAGGACCGGCGTGAAGAACGCGCCGCCCGCGTGACGGGCGGCCGCGACTACGCGCGCGACATCTACCGCGCCATCCGCACGGAGGACTGGAAGGCGACGCTCGACGCCTACCAGGCGGCGCGGACCGCGAGTATAAGGTTGCCGGCGAACTGCTACAACGGCGTGCTGAATGGCCTCGCCCAGCGCGCGGACGGCGCCGAGTGCGAGTTGGTGCTGCAGGACATGCGGCGCATGCGCGTGGAGCCGACGGAGGCCTCGCGGACGGCTTTAGCGAAGGCCCACGCGTTAAGTGGCGACGGCGATAAGGCGTTAGCTGCGTTGAGCGTCGGGAACTGCACGTCGAAGCTGCGGACGTACGCGCCTGTTTTGCAATGTCTGTTTAAAAGCGGCCGCGTCGACGACGGGCTGCGGGTCTGGCGCGAGATGCTTTTGATGGACGTGCGGCCGTCGGGCGATTTAATTGTGGCCGCCGTTGCCAGTATCACGTGCCCGCGGACCCTGGCGGCGTTTCTGGGGTCGCTGGGCGACGTCGCTCTCTCGCGAAAGCACCTGGAGGCCATGCAAGCGAGTATTGTCCAAAGCGGGCACACCGCGACATTTTGTACGGTGCAGGACGGTAAACTTGGAGACCTCCCGCTGCCGAGCGCCGGGCTCGGGCGGACCGAAATGGAGCGGGTACGGGAAGGCCTCTTTGCCACCGCAAGAGAAGCCAGCGACCGGCAAGAAAACGAGTTAAGGGCCTTCGACGGCTGGTTGAGGAACCACCCCTGGAAGTTCACGGCCTGTATCGACGGGCCCAACGTGGCCTACCTGAACCAGAACTACGACGGCGGCCGGTTTAGACCATTACAAATCAAGGCGGTCGTGGACGTGCTGGAAGCGCGGGGCCACCGCGTGCTCGTCACGCTGCCGGCGAAGTACTGCGAGGCCATGGTGCCCAACCACTCCAAATCTTCTTTCGCGACGCCCCTGAAGATGAACGACGCGGACCAGTTATTAGAGGACGAGGAGATGGCGCTGCTGAACAAGTGGCGTGCCTCGGGCATGCTGTACGCGGTGCCTCGAGCGTGCCACGACGACCTGTACTGGATCCTGGCCTCGACGTACCGGCAAGTGGCCGTGTCGAACGACCGAGCCCGGGACCACTGGACGGGGGTCTTCGCGAGCGAAGCCCAGTACCGGCGGTGGGCGCGCGCGGCGGTAAGTGCGGTGCGGATCGGTTCGGAAAACGTGGAGCTCGATAAACCGCCCGTGCACGAGTACGCGTGCTTCGCCGCCGTGGGGTCCGCGGGCGCACGGGTCGCGGTCGCGCCGGACGACGACGGCGAGTGGCTGCGCGCGGACCTCGTGTTTAAGTAAGCAAAATTAGTAGTACATACGGCAGTCTCTCCACCCGGGTGGATGGTCCCCACAAAAAGATCACGCGTCCCCGCCGTCGGGGAACAGCGCCCGCTTCGGGAAGTTGACGAGGTCCCGGAACCAGGGCTTCGCGACCGTCACCACGAAGACGGGGCGCGGACCGCCCGTATTGTTTAGTGTGCCGCGGTGGAGCACGCGGTAGTCGAAGAGTAACGCGTCGCCGGGCGATACGAGAGGCTCCAATGGAGACCGCAGTGTTTTTTTAATCCGAGCCAAGAGCATCTGCTTGGCCAGGTTGCGCGTCAGAAAATGCGACCCGGGTTTAATTTCTGTTCCGCCGCCCTTGGTGACATCAACCAAAGGTACAAAAATATTCAAGACGTGCGGCAGCGCGTGGGACGAGGGACTCATGTGGGCCCCGTCGACGTGCCAGGCCTGGGCGGCGCAGTCCTCGTCCGCGATGACCACGGAGCAGCCCAGCACCCGCATCTCGTCCCGTAAGATGCGTTGGGCTGCGGCGAAAGCGCGCGACTTCTCAATACTTCGTCTTAAAGCCACCAGCGGCGCCTTGTCGAGCCCGTGGCGCAGCTCGTAGCGCCCCGGCATGCGCTGCACTATTTCTCTATATCCGCACTTCTGGCCGACGCCCATCGTGGGGTCCCGCGCTTTGCATTCGTCCAGTGCGTCCAGCGCTGCTCGGCGGCACTCGTCGAGCTGGGACGCGTCCACGGCGCCCGGCGCGACGCAGTAGCCGTCCGCCTCGAACTGTGTTGCGAGGGCGGCGGCGTCGTCGTCTGACTCGAACTGTGTCGCGAAAACGGCGGCAGCGTCGTCTGGCGTGCTGTCTAAAATCGGGGAGGCCTGGACGGGCGTCGCAACAGGCAGTGCGGCTTTCAGTTCCGCCACAGCAATTGTGGCAGCCATTGCTTGAGTGCTTGGACCGATTTGCCTCCAAGTGTAGACACCCTAGCCAAAAACCCAGAAGTCTGCGCGAAATTAACCGCGTGTGGAAAACCCGTTTTGGCCAGCACGGGTTTTCTTTAGTTTTTAAGATCAACAAAAAAAGACCGCGCACACAAGTGCTTTACGCCTTGTGGGACGCTTCTCAAAACGCGCCTGAGCATCTGTGCGTACCCATAAGAATCCACACCTCGACAGCAGCAGCAGCAGCAGGAGCATTTGTTGCATCGCGGCGCGCGACGCAGACACCAGCGCGCCATCGAGCAACAATGCCGGCCAGTTGCGTCACCGTGCAGATCGGCCAGTGCGGCACGCAATTAGGTGCTTGTGTGCTGGACCGGCTGAACGCCGAGGCGCAGCACGAGAACGACGCCGAGTACTTTTTTAGAAGAGGCAAGCAGGGCGAGCGCGTGGCGCGCGCCGTGCTGGTGGACACGGAGCCGCGCGTCGTCGGCGCGATGGAGGGCGGCGAGCGGGACGACCAGAAGTGGGTCTACGGGGCCTCCAATAGGGTGCTGTGCGACGCGGGGCTGCAGGGCTGCGCGAACAACTGGGCCAAGGGGTACAGAACCAAGGAGGAGAATGTGGCGAGGGCCGCGGACGTGGTGCGCCGGGAGATGGAGCGGTCGGACCGCGTGGACGCGTTGCTCTCGTTCGCCGCCGGCGCCGGCGGGACGGGTTCGGGGTTAGGGTGCGCGTTCCACTCGTGTTTTTCAGATGACCATCCGAAGATACGACCCCTGCATTGCGTCGTGCTCCCGGACAAGCAGGGCGACGTGGCCGTGGGCTCCTACAACGCTACATTAACCCTGAACCACCTCAGCAAGGACGCGAAACGACGAGGCGGCGGCCTCTGCCTGTTATCGAACGAGCTCGCGAAGCAGATGTGCGTCCAGGTGTTTAGAGTTGAAAGGCCCACCTTTGATCATTTGAACGACGTCTTCGCGACGTTATTGGCGGGGAATCTGCTCCCTTATATGATAGATGGGCAGCGGAAGGGCCTCGGTAGTATGTTGGCCCACTGCTGCGCGGGGCGGTTGCGGTACTTGACTCCGTACGCCGCACCTTTATACGAGCGCGCCTCCAACGCGGCGTTCGACCAGAACCTGTGGCCGGGCGTCTGCGGCGAGCTCACGCGGCGCGCCAAGTTCCTCGCCGAGCCTATTTTACGGGCGGACGAGAAGCCGCCGATCGACCGGCCACCTCCGTCAAAAGCCTCCGTGTGCGCGGGCCTGGTGGTCGGCCGGGGTGTGGGTGGTGACAAAGCCTGCGCGGGCATCGCGGTGCCCGGACCCGCGGGCGCCCCGGGCCTCAAGTATGGAAACTCGCCCCATGTGAGTCGCATCGCCCCGCGCGCGGCCTTCCTCTTTGCCAACTCCTCGGCCGTGACGCCCGTGCTGCGGCACATCGAGTCGCGGTGCAGCGCCATGCTCGAATTTAGGGCCTACGTGCACCACTACGAGAAGTACGGGACCACGGCCGCGGACCTCGAGGCGGCGCTGGCGTCCCTGCGGGCGCAGATCGCGGACTACGACGGGCTCGCGCCGTCCGTCGCCTCCGTGACGGGCGGCGTGGCCGAGCTCGCGCTGCCGCCGCCGCCGCCTCGGTGCGCCGACGACGACCGTCGTGCGGCAGAACGCGCATACGACGCCGACGTGGGGCCCCTACCACCGGAGTACTAACTGTCAAAGTTATGACAACAAGAAGTTTACGCACGCCGCCGGGGCGTGTCCAGGGGCGTGTCCACGGCGCCGTAGGCCAGCCCGCCGACACAACACGCCACGCCCAGGATTGCGGCCGACCCGCGCCAGGAGTGCCGCGGCGGCGTCGCGCAGATCTCGTAGCGCGGCGACTCCGGGCCGTCCCACACGCGTTTCGGCGTCTGGGGCCCGCCGAGCACCTCGACGTCGAGCGGGCGCAGCTCGTCCTTCGTCGGCGTAGCGGCCAGCGCCGCGGCGAGCGGCGACGCGGGCTCCTCGTCGGGCAGGCCCGTGACCTCGTGCGACAGGGGGCCGGTGTTGCCCGTCCTGGCGCGCCACGCCCGGTCGTTCTCGAGCGTCACCGGCCACTCCGCTGCGTGATCGTACCCGGGGGAGCACTGTTCGGCGACGCGCGGTCGCCCCGCGCCAGTAATAGTGCGCCAGTCGCTTCCGACTAGCTCGACCATTTTCTCCTCGTCGGCGTCCGTCACGAAGAGGATCTTTGTGGCCGTCTTGGGGTCGATGAGCGGCTTCACGAGCCGATAGGCCACGGAAAACACCGACGGCGCGTTATGTAATATAATGTGCCCGCAGCACTCGGCAAAGCAGCACCTGTGTGATTTCTACGGTGAGTCGCGCGCCTCCCCCCCACGCCGTCAAGCAGACACACAGTGAAGTGCGGGGACGCCGTGTCTCACGTGAGCATCTTGAGCGTTTCTTTGGTGACGGACCAGGAGGGGTTGTTCCGCAGCGAGAAGTCGTTCAGGTGTAAGAATATAACATATTTCGTCACCGGCGTGCCGTCGACGCGCCGCAGGGCGTGCTCCAGCACAAAAGCTAGCGCTCGCAGCTGGGCGCCCGGGTCCTTCGTGTTCTGTACCGAGTTGTCGAAGATCACGACGGGGCGGCCGAACCGGTCCAGCTGCGGCGCCACCCTCAATTTACCGGTCGCTAACTCTCTATCCAGTTCTGCATAATCCAAGTGGTGCGGGCGGCGCGTGAGGCGCCACGTGAGGGCTTCCCTCAAAAGCTTCGCCGCCTTTTTGACGTCGTCGTCGCGCGCCACGAGGAAGCGGTCGAGCACCGCGTCGTCGCCGAGGTACCACGACCACCGCTCGTACGTTAAGGCGAGATCGGCCTCCTTCTGCAGCTCTATTCGCAGCGCTGATACTTTTTGGGAGTTGATCTCCGGGCGGCTGGCTAGGACGTGCCAGCGCTGGTTGATTGCTGCTGCTGGTTTTGGTGTCTTAGGAGTGGTGGGTGTGGATGGCTGCATCGCTCGTGAAAGCAACAAACTTCGGCACACCGCCGGCGCGAAGTGTGAGCAACAAACTTCGGCACACCGCCGGCGCGACGTGTGCTATATAGGGGCACCGTGGCGACGTGTCCAAATTAGCTTCCAAATTGACATGCGCGCATCGCGCGGGTATTTGTGCCGGGTTTTTTGCTCAGGCAAATGTGCCGTTCCCGGTGCCATAGATCACCTAGATTACCGCCACATCAAGCATGTCCGTCGAAGAAGGACAGCCCCTCGTCAAGCCGGTCGCCAGGTCACCACGGCGTCCCAACACGAGAGCCGACACGATTTTTCTAAAGCACATGTTTGCCAAAGGCTTTATGCTTGCGCGCAGGTCCTCGCGCGTGGTCGTGGTGCTCGCGCTTTTGGTCGGCGTAGCTGTCCGAACTCAGTGTCGAGCTCGCGTTTCGCGTTTTTCGCCGGCGGCGAGTCGCGGCTTGAGCCGCGCCGCCCGCGCGTGCCGCGCGGCGAGACATTTTCCCACGCAGGTCGGCCTGGCAGCGGCGCCGGTGGTGTACGGCTCGACAAACACCGGAACCAGCGCGGAATTTACAAATCAATACCATACGTGCCCTGTGCCTACGTGCAAGAAGGACAATCATTGCATTTCGGGCCATCCTTGCCCCGGAGATTGCTACAAAATGGGTATTTGTTATTATGACGATCCTAAGTGAACGTCCCGGACTCCCCCGCATAAGCAAGCAGCATGCGGTAACACTTACTTAGAGCTCGATCGCGTTCGCCGGCGGCGCCGCCACCCTGGGCGCCGCGCGCTCCGCGGGCGATGCCAAGAGAGCCGCGCCCGAGCCCGTCGCGGCGTCGAAGACGAAGACGTTGTTCGTCGGCTCGCCCTTGCCGGACACCGCCTTGACGACCTCCTGGCCCAGCACGCCGCCGACGATGGCAGCAATATGCGCGGGGCACCGGCCGGCAACGCGCGCGTGGCGCGCCAAGACGCTGTCGTCCAGCGCGAAGCCCCGCGTCGCCAGCTCGGTCCGGGCGAACGCGACGTAGTCGTCCTCATCTAACAAACGCTTGTGGGGCGACGGGCGGTCCACAAACAGGGCGTCGAGGCGGTCCAATAAATAGGGCGCGGGGGGCTGCTTCAGGCGCTTCGTCTTGACGGTGGCCCAGTCGACTGCACAAGCGTCGGGGTAGGAGCAGTAGGCGGCCGTCCGCGGCGCCGAGGTCGTCTTCTTGGCCCCTTCGCCCGTCTCGACCACGTACGTGTGCTCACTCCCCAGATCCAGGAACGCCGCCGCGCCGCCGCCCGAGCAGCGCACCGCGATGAACTTGGCGCCCCGCCTCCGGCAGGCCTTGTCTACGTTCACGCGTTCCGTTTCCGACCCCGCGACGCAGGGCACGTCCACGATAACTATACCGTGCCCTGCAATTAACGCATCCGCTTCTCCGGCATTGGAACAGTGCGTCGCCGTGCCCCGTGTGACGTCCGCGAAGGGGTTGAGCTCGGCAATGGCTTCGAGGGAGGCCTCGGCCACGTTCGTCCCCACGCTCTCCGTGTCCGCGAAGAAGTTGTACGCTAAGGACGCGGCGTCCACCCGCCGGTCGTCACAAATGGTGGCGCTAAAGCCCGCCAGCACCAAGTTTTTTACGAGCTCGACGTTCGCCGGGCCCAGCCCCAGAAACAACACGCGCGACGCCTGGATGCGCCGCTGGGCGTCGGCGCCCCACAAGCGGATCTGGCGGTCGTAGACCTTGTTCGTCTCCTCCTCCGAGGGCTTGGCGGTGAAGGTCGCCATCGGCTGACCCGGCTGTGCTATGCTCTTTGGTGCGCGCAGGCGTTGGCGCGGGTCTCTCGCGGCACGGTGGTGCTGCGAAAGGAGTCCTCTTTCGAGCTGTCGAGCAGTGCGGCTGGTAGTGACCAGGGAGACGCTTTTTTTCAAATGAGACTTTTGAAAACCCGCACGTGTTGGGTGGTATAAACGGGTTTCTGACAACCCGGGGAGGGCCTCTAGTGTGACGACGGGCGCAGGAGGACTTGCGCGCCGCGCGGAGGGGCTCTGGGCCTGGCGTCACCGCGCCTCTCGCCGCGCCACCGCCCCGCCCCGACGCCCCCGGCGCGACGCCCTGACGCCAAAAGGAGTGTGACCCTTACTGCCCCGTCGAGCGCCACCCGCTCGCCCGGCGCGCGAAGCCCCCCGCGCCCTCCGACGCCTCGCGGCGCCACTGCTCCTTGAGCCTATCCGCCTCGACGCGCGTCGGCGACAGCCGCGCCGCGTGCGTCCGCCGGTCGTCGTCCTGCCACTTGAGGTGTTGCGAAAAGTCCTGCCGGTCCTCGTCCAAACGGTGGCTCGCCTCGTGGGCCCGGATCATGGCCCGGGCGAGGCCGCCGACGTGCAGTTGCGACGCTCTTCTCCGATACGCGCACTGGACCCGTAGCGCCGCCCCTTCTTCTCGCCGCCTTCTTAGAACTTCCCTCGAAGCCTCCACGAAGCGCCGGACCATGACCATGCGGCGCCAGCGCGACTGCACTAAGAGAGCCGCTGCTTCTCTTTTGCGCCCCTCGTGCCAGCCCCGCGTCAAGTGCCGCTTCCAGCTTTGTTGAATGACAATAGCTTTGTCCTCGGAGGTGTAGCTCTTCAAGACCCCGATGACGCCCAGCGCCCGCAGTTTGGCCTGGCGGATGCGCGCGCGCTCCTGGATCAACCTACAGGCCTGGAGGCGTTGCTCCTCCTTGTCTCTTTCCAACCGTTGTTTGTAGGCCTTCATCTTGTCGTTGTCTAGAGAAACATTAACAACGGGCGCCAGGCCCGCCTTCTCCGCTAAAGCCACGAGCTCGGCCCGGATCTCGTCGTCCAACTGGAGCTTCTCCTTCCGTAAGCGCGCCCGCCGGTCGTCATCACTTTCAGGCCGTTTGCCCCCCCGTCGCGGCCGCTCGATCTCCTCGTCCGCGGACCGTCTGATAGAAGCCCCGCGCCACGCCGCCTGGAGGAGGGACGCTCCTGAATACTCGGTTTCCGCCTTGGCGTCCCGCTCCCGGACGAGGCGCGTCATGAAGACCCTCCGTTCCTCGTGCATGGCCTCGTTCATCTTCTTTCTTGTGATCTCGTCCATCAGTCTTTGTGTGGGTGTGGCGGTTGCCGAGTTTCTCTTCACGGACGCGGCGGAGGCGTTCGAGGCATAGGGTAGTCTACAGTGGGCCTTGGACTTGGACATCTTCCGTTCTTTTTCACCGGGCGGGACATATCGTCTTACGGTATTGCTCGTACACATCACGTCCACATGTGTTGTTCTAGAAGCGGTCACCCACAATGGCTCGGCAATGATCATCCTTCGCGCATTCTCCTGGCGGTTCACGTCCCAGTCCGTGGGCCGCGCTTTGTCGCCCTCGTGGAGGGCGTCCTCGGCCATGCTGTGGGACTTGTGGCTGGACGCGTCGTGGACGCGAAGCTGTGCTGTGGCCGGGTCTCGGCGCGGTACGGAGGCTGCCCGGCGGCGTGCGGGCGAGACGTGGCTGCCTCGGCACTCTGGTGGACGCAGCTAGACGAGCGCTACGAGATGCTGCCTTTGCTGCCTTTCAAAGCCACTAGCGTTTCTACCTCCCCCGGGGAGAGTCCTGCTCCGGAACAGCTCGTAAAACCTGCTGGTCACGACTGAATGTCTTCTTTTGCATGCACGGGTTTTTTGAGAATGTGAATTTTGTTGCAGGGTTGGGGGGGGGGTGCTTCGGCTACCCTAGACGCGAGACTGTTCCTGCCCTTAGAGCTGCCCTAGAGCCCTCAAACGCCGTTAAACAGCAGTCCGGTCACGTAGTAGTCGCGTCGCCTCCCGCCCGCACGCAGTACCGACCGTTGACGCCCACGTTCACCGTGAGGTCGAAGTCGTCGTCGACGACGCCCTGCGACGAACCGGGACCCCACTGGCTGTAGCACTTCCACATTGACTTTCGGGTCGCGTAGCCGACGCCGCCCTTGTATTGCGCCACGACACGCCGTTTTATCCGATAGGAATAGGGGGAAGTTTTTTCTTCTTCATTCAACATACTCATCGCCCGGATCATTGCCAGAACCTTCCGAATCCGAAGGATATTGCCCAATATTTTCAAAATCCTCAGCCGAAATCGGGTGTCTACAATATGGGCAATTATTTTTCATATACTTTTACAAAAAGTATTACAAAAATAATTTTCTCAATATAAGTTGAAATTAAAATAATGATTACACATGTATACACGATTAGTGTATATAATATACACGAGTAGTGTGTATGATATAGATACCATATGTCCCCCAGACTTTGGGGCGTTTTGCTGATTAATGACGGAAAATGTTTGGAAGCTTATGAAATATTTGAAATCTGTTACGCCGACAGGCGGGACTGATTTTGATTATTTCATTTACCTACTTGAAACCACACATAATTACGGAAGTCAAAAAGCAAACGCCATTGCCGCTGAGAGCAACTCCGCGACCGCCTGCCCGTCGGCCGTACCGAGGGCGTCGTCGACGACCGTCTTCGCGACGACCTCGACGGTCGCGTCGCCTTCGAAAGGACGGCGGTAGCGCACGACGTCCCCGGCCGCAGCATCCGTCAGCGACGCGTCCGCTGCGCCGTCGACGACCTTCACCTCTGCCGTCAAGCGGGCAGCTGGGAGCGACCCGCAGACCACAGAATTGCAACGAGCTTGCAGGGCGACCGCACGCGGCGCATTCTCGGGTTTGGGCGCCGCGCGCCAATTAGCGGCGCATTCGCGAAGCATACTCGCGGCCGCGTCAGCCGCGCTCGGGTCGATGTCGACGGTATCGGCAGAAATTCGACAACGCGCTACCACGCCGCCGTTGAGCAGCGCGCATTCCGCGCCGACGCCGCGCAGCGTCGAGAGGCGCACGCCCCTAAATCGCGAGTCTGGGGTTACAGTAATATCAAGCGACGCCGCTCGGCCCTGCACCACTTCATCTGTCATTATGACGTTCCCTTCGCAGGCCCTGAGCCCCACCCCGAATGTCTCACCAAGAACCATGAGCGAAGCGACCGACGCAGTGACGCGGAGGTTCATTGAGTTCATTGCCTGCGGTAGTGCAAAGGCGGACACGGCCAACGCTTGCACCACAACCTCGCCCGGCTCTCCGCCCGCCGCGCGCGCTACGAGGCCCGGCGCGTCGTCTGTGCCGTTTTCGACGGAAAGGCAGGCACCGCGGAGCGCCCGCATTGCGACCGTCGCCACGGCCGGCGTTTGAGACGACGTCCGCGCCACCGTCGCCACGGCTCTCTCGGCGGTTCCCATCGGCGTCAAGAGCGCATTGACGCGGAGCGTGCACGCGTAGGATGGCGCTGGGAACGCGGCTCCGCCCCACAGGGCGTGCAGGACCGCCGTACAGAGCCCGGCGTCGCGCAAGGCGCCATCAATCTTCACGTCAGCGCGGATCGCGGGCCCGCCGTCCAGCACGGGCTTCTTGACAAAGTTGGGATGTCGCCACCCCGGCGGTTCGTAGCCGTCCGCGGCGTCGTACAAAGCCCGCGAGCGCGCCGTAGCGTCGTCGTAGGCGCCAGCGTCTGCGACACGACGACCGAAGTCATCGCGACGGTAGCCCTCCGCAGATTCCAACTCCGAGTTGCCGCGTGCGGACGCGAGCGCCCAGCCCTCCCGGGTCAGCCAGGAGATTCGAATGGACGCCGAGGCCGCCTCGTCCTCGGACGCCCACCGCAGGGCCGGCGCGGCGACGTCGCAGCGCCAGCGGGGCCAGACGTCGTCGTCCACCAACGTAAGGTGCACCCCCGCCTCGCAGAGGACGTCCGTGCCAAGCAACCGCACTACGCATCGCGAGCACTTCAGGGCGCAGCACATGCCCTCCTCTCCTACGTGCGCAAGGGAGGGCGCGGCCTCATCTATGAACGCTCGTAGAGGTGCGTCCACGACGACTCCGATGTCGCCGGATGTCACGTCGACCTCGGCCTTGGCCAACTTCCTGGTCGTCGCGTCGCAGCGCCGGTCGCCGACGGCCGCGCGCGTCGCTATTGAAGCAGAGAGCCCCCTGGCCTCGCCGACGTGGCCGTCGTTATGCGACACGACGGCCACGTCGAACGCCACTGTCGCGTCCGTTCGCGTGGCGGTGAGCGCCGCGTTCCGCATGCGAGCTTTGGAACTGCCGCAGCGCAGCTCGAGCACCGCCGCCTGCAGAGACACGTCCGCGGCGCACCAGCCCTCCGTCGCCAGCTCGCCGACGGCGCGCCAGGGCGCCCCGAGCGTCGCCGTGTCTTGAGTGGCGATGGCGACGCTCGTGACGGCGCCGGTCGACCAGCCGCCCGCGACGTCGACCGTGCACTCGGGTACAGAAAAAGTGCATCCCTCGCACGACACGCGCAGGTCCGTCGCGTGGACGAGGATACTACCGCCTTCCCACCGCTCGATGCGCAGCCGTGCCGCATCGATGGCGACGTCGCGGCACCAGTATTTGGTTGCCAGGCGCAGGAGCTGGTCCTGGACCCACTCCATTTTTGATGGGGAGCTATATCCACCACTATGCGTGCTTGGCGCTAGGCTTGCACCGATTCGCTATCTCCTGCACGTATGCTTGCACTTGCGTCGCTCGGTGGCTATTCCGCCGCAGCGCTACGCAGGCGCTGCCCATGCCACAGAGCTTGGGGCTGGAATTTGCCACGCGTCGGCGGGCCCCCCCAAGCGTCCCGCAGGGCGTACACCGGCGCCACGGGGGGTAGGGCGGGCGCGGCGGGGCCCGGCGCCACGAGCGGTTACATTTAGCGGCTCGCCCGGTGGTTTGCCCCGGCGCTCGGCCGCGCTAGCCGGCGCTTTACCCGTGCATAACACGGCGTTGGAGGCTGCCCGTCGCCGGCGGAGCGGTCGTGCGGACCCCAGACCGCGCGCGCCGCCCAGAACTCGCGCAGCAGCAGCGGTGAGGCTGCCCAAGCCGGGGAAAGGAGGCAGCCTGCGTCGACGCACCGGCGACCGGAAGGACGCCCGGCACGATGGAGGACGTCCCCGTGCTGTACATCAACCTGGACCGCTCGAAGGACCGGAAGGTGGCCTTCGAGGCGCAGATGCGGCGCTTCAAGGTAAAGACGTTCAAGCGCGTCCCGGCCTTTGACGGGCGAAAAATTTTCTCCGACGCGGCATTAAGAGCGCGAACGGTCGAGCTGCCCAAGGACATGAAGCAGAGTTCGGGGGAGATCGGGTGCTCCCTCAGTCATTTAAGAGCGGCCGAGATGGCTTTGGACATAGACGCGCCCTACGTCCTGGTGATGGAGGATGATATCCACTTAACATTTTACGAGCGGTGGCGCACGTCCATTGAAGAGATCGTCCGGCAGGCGCCCAAGGACTGGCAGGTCCTGCAACTGACCATCAACAACGTGCGCGTGCTACGGACCCTGATGGGCCTCGGCGCGCCCTTTGTGCCCTGGCGCAAGAACCACTGGTCCACCGGCGCGTACTTGATCAACAGGAAAGGGTGTCAACGGACGGTCAACGAGTTCTGCCAGACGGGCAAGAAGGCCCACTACAAGCTGCCCGGGGGCGTCCAACTCGTGTCTGATGTGCTCATGTACAACGGGCCCGGCGCGTACACGTACACAAGACCGCTTTTGGATCATGAAATCAAGGAGTCCACGATCCACCAGGGCCACGTCGAGTCCTGCCACCGCCAGGCGGCCGAGCTGTCCGCCGCGTTCTACGAGCGCATGGACGTGGTCTGGGCGGGCGGCGACGACGCGCGCGCGGCCGTTGCATGTGTCTTGACGGGCGACTGCGCGTCTCCGGAAGCGCTGGAGCGGCTCAGTTGGTGGCTGGCTTTTCATTTGAGATTGGGCTTCCGGTGGTGCTTGTTATATGTCAATGACGAAAAAACACAGAACGCGGTCGCGGCGCACGTCAAGTGGATCGGCGCGGCCTGCGCCGTGCTGGTGGCCCCCGGCGATGAGGTCGTGTGCGCGCGGGACGCCACCGGACGCGCGAGACTGGCCGGGGCGTCCTGGCTCGTGCGGCTGGCTGAGCACGAGTTATTGTATGTCCTGCCCGGGCGCAGTTTGCGGTCCGTCTTCGACGAGGCAAAGCGACGGGGCCAGGAGAGCCAGCGGGGACGGGGCAACGACCAGACTACCATCTTCAACATCCGCTTCGACAGTCTCGAGGCCCAGCGCAAGGCGTGCAAGGGCGACAAGGACGTTCTAAACTCCACCTACAACTATTTTGCGGAAGAAACGTTGTTCAAGCGCCGGACCTGGCACGTGGACGGGTCCAGCTGCTCTTCCAGTGATGATCGGGCGTATTACGACGTGAATCCCGAGGCCGCGAGGCTGCGGCGCCTGCCCGCCGGCGACGAGGCCGCGTTGAACCTAGCGTCCTCCTCGGGCCGGAGCGCCGGTAGATTAGCGGAGCCCGGCCTGGCGCCGCACGGCCCCCACGGCTGGCGGAGCGCGCGGGGCGAGCCGCAAGCGTGCGGCGGGGACGTCGTGTCTACAAGAGCGTTCGTATTGACGTTTCCTTATTGTCACTTTGAAAGTTGGCGAAGCCAGTTCTCGCAGAAGACCATTTCTCCGACGTCGACGTCTACTTTGGACTTTGTGGGCGAAGACGACACGCCCTTTGAAACTTTATCGAGGAAGGCCTGTGGTGATGCCAAGAAGGCCCAGAAAGTGTACAACGAGCACGTCCTCTTACCCGCCGCCATGAAGGACGACTACGACGCGTCCGATGCAACGCAACACGCCCCGCAAGTCTTCGTGAGTTTACCCCCCGGCTGCGTCCGGGCGGACTGCGGCGGCGCGTACGTACGATTGAAACGAGAAAACGGCGTCGGCCACGTCCCGCGGGACGGGAGCGCCCTCTACCAGCAGCAGGGCGGCGCGCACCATTTATATAGAATTGCCAAACCGTTCGTCGCGTGGATGGTGGGCCGGACGCCCTACTCCAGTACGGCGGCCTTGGTGGCGCATGATTTGGCTTTGCGGCCCCAAGATGTCCGAGCGCCGTGGTCGGCCTTCGACGGCCGGCGGTGGGCCACGGTGCCCGCGGCCCACGTGCGCTTAGAAAGTCGAGTCGTCGCGTCCAGGCGCTTCGCGTGCATTCGAGCCGCGTCGGTCGTGGAGACCCAGGTCGATACGCTCCGAGCCTTGATGCTGGCCCCGCCGCGCCGGCAGCACGGCTCCTTCGACCGGCGGAAGGACGCGCCCGACTTCGCCAGCTGCTCGGCCCAGGACGCCGCCAGAGCGGGCGGCACGGAGGCGTGGGTCGCGTCGGCGCGGGACGGGAGCCCCCTGGGCCAGTTCATGACGGCGGAGCAAGCGGAGCAGGCCGTCCTCAGCGCGAACAAGCGGAAGCAGCGCGCGACGTATTTGAGGGAGGTGCGCGACTCGGGCGCCGTCGTCGTGGACTTGCCCGCGACCTGCGGCGCCGCCGCCGACGCGTGTGCCGGTGTCTACGTCCCGCACGACACCTCCAAAAAGGGTACGCCAAAGAACGTGCGGGGCCGCACGTACCGCCACGAGGAGGGCGCCCACTACCTGTACTTCTACGCGCCCTTTTCCGCGTGGATGATTGGCTCCCGACCCGGGTCTGGCAGTGCGGCCCTTATTGCCTACGACGGGGCGGAACGACCAGACCTCATCGCGAAAGATGCCCCGTGGCGCGTTTATGATGGAAGGGTCTGGCGGGAAGTGGCGGACGTCGTCATACGGACCCTGACGCACGAGGCCAAGCCCGTGCAGGAGCACATCGAGTGCACGCTGGCGGACCTGCCGACCTACGCCTGGACGCCCAAGGGGTTGACGGTCAAGGCCGGCGAGGAGGCCTGTGCGCCGGTCTCCAACGACGGCCCGCCCACGTCGTCCAAGCCCTACTTGGTCTACTCGTGCTGTGGCGACCGGGCCGTCCTACCTCTGTGGCTGAAGAAAGGGCCGCGCACCTTTGATTTGTGGGCCACGTACTACGGGAGTAAAGAAGAGGACCCCGCGTGGAAGCAGGACGTGGACACGTTCCGGCGGCGGAAGGGCGGCAAGTTCGAGAACTTGCAGGCATTGATGCGCGAGCCGGGCGTCACTGATTTGTTGGCGCGGTACGACGGTATTTTAGTGCTGGACGACGACGTCATCATCGACGCCCCGCGCATCACCCTACTCTTCGAGGTCCGGAAGAAGTGCCACCTGACGGTCCTGCAGCCGGCGTTCGACCCGCGCGGCAAAGTATCCCACGCGGTCACGTGCGTGCAGCCGGGCAACCAGCTCCGGCTGACCAACTTCGTGGAGATGACCTGCCCTCTGTTCGCCGCGCCCGCCCTGGTCTCGTTCGTCGACCAGTTCGACGCCGACCTCAAGGGCTGGGGCGCCGACTGGTGGTTTTTAACTGTTTGCGCTAGAGCCATGCGCGGCGACGCCGCGAAGAAATCGGCGACGGAGCCCCACCCGCGCCACGCGCTGCGGGGCGGCTGCGCCGTGGTGGACGCGGTCTCGTGCATCAACCCGACGGACGCGGACAAGAGCGGCGTGCGCGAGATCAACGTCCTGCAAGGCCGCGAGGGCCGCCGGGACACGTGGGCGCGGATCCGGCGGCGGGAGGCCGTCGACGAGTGGGACCACCTCCAGTTCGAGGTAGTCGCCCTGGATACAACGGGCGCGCCGGCCTCCCAGGCCGCCAAGCCCGCGGCGCGGCCCGTGCGCATCGCGGGCACGCGGGCCTACGAGCTGAGCACGTCGCACGCGAAGCGCGCGCCGTCGCCCGAGGGCTCGCAGGACTCGGCGACGACGCCGAAGCGGAAGGTGAGCGCCTAGGCCCTTTCCTCTTTTAACAATGACACTACGCAAGTGGCCCGGTGGAATCTACTGGCACTGGCCTGTCTTGCAGGCTTCAGACACGACCGGGGGGCGGGGCTGCGCCCAGGCGTGTGCGTGTGATTATTTATTGTGATGAAACCCGCACTCGATTTGGCGCTCTGTCCAGCCGAATCCCTCTGTACGTGCGGCGTGTCAATTCAAATCAAATTGGTTTGTTTTGGGGGCCCGCCTTCCCCTAAATCTTGCTCGCGCCAAAAACGCGGGCCGTCTAGAGCCCGCGCGGGTCATAACCAGTGTGAAAACCAACCACAGGGATAGGAAAACCTAATTTGTAAGAGTATTATTAATTATTTTCGGGCGCCCCATATTCATTAGAGATGGAAGGAAACCCGCACCTATTGTACGCCTAGGGGGGGGGGTAAAGAGTCATAGGATTATCCCTCCAGGACTTTGATTTCCACACTGGTCATAACACGAGGATCCCTTTTGGTGCTCATTTTTGCCCCGCAGGCCGACGACCCACCGCCACCATCCATTTCCATTACACGGATCGTATAGTACAAGATGACTGCCAACTACAAAACGATCCCGTACGAGCCGATCGCGGCGCAAGCTCCCAAGAAGACGATGTCGCGCAAGGTCGTCGTCGCCATCTGCCTAGGTGTTCTAGGAACAGCCGGTGCCGTCGTCAAGTTATTTGGTGGCGCGGCGACTTCCAAACTATCCGAGGACATCCTTAACTTACGGCCCAAGTACGACCCGATGGACGGCGAGGACGGCGAGCCGGGGGATCCTTTCGGACGGCCCCGGAGGCGCCCATGCGCCGAGCGTGCGGCCTGGGCCACGTCTCGGATGGAACAATGCAAGCAGAAAAAAGAGTATAAAGAACGTGGCCGGGGTTGGTGTTGGGAATGGGTCGGTTGCTGCGGCTGGTGGGGCTGCCCCCATGGAACTAGCTACTACGCTGGTCTCTGTCCGTCTAGATAGACGCCGGCGCCGGCGCACGCATGGGGCGAGGGGATAAGTACTCATGACCAAATCTAGGAGCAGTGACTCCGCCGCCCTACGCTGCGTACCACTGGGGATATGATGTACACCACGGGGTTACTCCGCCTTCGAAGCCGCAGTCTCCTGAATCCCGAACTTCGTGAACAACCCGCTCAGCGCCGCCACGGCCCCGAAGCCCAGGTACACGCTGGGGACGGAGTACTTCGTGATGAGCGGCAGGAAGGTCGCGCCGACGACGGCGTTGAAGCCCCAGTGCGAGAGCATGGCCACGGAGCCGCCCTTGCCTCGTAACTCGGCCGGGAAGAGCTCCGGGACCAGCAAGGACGGCACGGGGCCGCAGCCGCACGAGAACGCGAAAACGTACGCGATCGTCCCGAAGACTGTCACGGCGGTCAAGAGGGGCGTCCCGGCCAACGCGGGCACGCCCAAACATGTACCCATCGCGACCATGCAGGCGGCCATGCCCGCGTAGCTCGCGCTCAGCATGTTCGTTCTTCCGAAGGTGTCTATGAGTGGTGCTGCCACAAAGGCCGTGCCCGCGACGTTCACGAGCATCACGAGTAACGAGCTGAGGACCGCGGACGTGACGCCGGCGTCCCGGAAGATCTGCGTACTGAAGTAGACCACGGCGTTGATGCCCGAGAGCTGCTGGCAGACGAAGAGCAGGAAGGCCGTCAGCGTGGCGCGGCGGTGCCTGGCCGAGACCATGGCGCCCCACCCGGCCGTGGGCCCGGGCGTCTCGGCCCGACCCAGCTCGGCCTCCGCCTCGGCGCCCCACAATCGCAATGCATCTTTTTGCACCGTCCTGGACCCGGGCCAGCGCGGCGACTCGGGGATCTTGAAGGTCAGGACCAAGTGCGCGAGCGTCGGGACTAACGCCCCCGCGAACATGGGCCGCCACCGTCGAGCACTGGATAACGGCGTCACGCCCAATCCAGCAAAAATCGAGACCACGATGCCCAGGCAAATGGCCACCTGGTTGAGCGCGCCGTTCGCGCCGCGCTTGGCGGCGGGGCTCACCTCGGAAATATATAAAGGAGCTACGGCACTTAGAAGGCCGATGCCGACGCCCGCTAACGCTCTACAAATGATGAGCTGGCGCAAGGTACCGGCCGAGGCGCACCCCAGGGCCGCCAATATCAAGGGACTGCAGTTCCAGCGCAGCGCGCCGCGCCGGCCGAGCCGGTCCGCGGCCGGCCCCGCCAGTAACGCACCGCCCGCCGCGCCCACGAGCGTCGAGGAGACGACCAACCCGCTCCCGACGTCCCCGAAGCCCATGGTCGCCGCCATGGCCTGGAGCGGCGCGTTCACGACGCCCAGGTGGTAGCCGAAGAGCGAGGCGCCCACGCACGCGCCGGCGACGGCCAGGGGCGCCTCCGTCTTTTTCACCGCGGCGCTGCCGGTCGTGGCCTGGGCCCGCAGGCGCGTCGCCTTGGTGATGGATTTTCGAGTCGGCAGCGAGAGGGCGCTCGTGTGGTAGAGGAGCACAGACAATGCGAGACGGGACATCTTGCTGTAGGGCTGCAGCGTTCCGTCTGCAGTGGTAGTATTGCTGCAGCAGGGTTGCTTCAGGTCGTTTAGCAAGGGCCAGGACTGCAAAAGACTGCACGCGTCGTTTTGTGCCAAGAAAACCCGTTCGCTATTGACTTGACGTGTCGCGAACGCGGCGGGGGGAGTTCCCCCGCGCGCGACACACGCGGCAAACATAGCCAGCCACAACTTACACACCACACTTTCCGACCTCACCACGCCGCGCTGTCGCCGAGCGGGTCCGCCGGCACGTCTTTCAGCGAAAAGAAGCGGTGCTTCACGGCGGTCCCGCGCACGCAGACGCAGCGCAGCCCCGACGCCTCCGCCGAGCACGAGCGGCCCGGCCAGTCGAAGCCCTCCAAGCCCAGGCGGTCCGCTCCAGAAACCCCCGCCTTCTCATTTAACGCGCAGCCCACGGCGGACGTCACGACAATCTCCACGCCCCCCGACCAGCCGCCCGCGTTCCTATGGAAGTGGCCCGTGAACCACTTCGCTGATCTGTCCAGCAGCCGGATCTGCGCCAGCAGACGCCGTCGCACCAAAGGCTCGTGGTTGAAGTAGCCCTTGGGCTCCGCGTCGTCATAGATGAAGGGCGGGATGTGCGAGAAGATCAGGGACGGCTCGTTCGGCGCTAGAGCATCCAACCACGCGTCCTGCTGTCGGGAGACGGGTATTATCTCTTCACATTGCTCAGGCCTCAACTCCTTCCAGAACTCCTCTTTAGCGTTGACCAGTTGGGAGTTGATCACCACGCACCGGTGCTGGCCGACGGTGAACGTCCCGAAGTCCTCGCCGTACGCATTGCGGAAGTAGCGTATGGACTTTCGAGACGGCACGTTGTCCACGTCGTGGTTCCCGCACAGACAGACCAGGCCGATATCAGAGTGCACTCGAGACAAGGCCGCCTGCAGGGACCGCGTTTGCCTCGCTTTCCGCTCGTCGTCGCCTTGCTCGCCCACGTGCTCCGGGAACTCGTGCACCAAATCGCCACACACAATGGCGAACCGCGGCTTCAGCCGGTTGATGTGGTCCACCGCGGTGCGTAACGTGCCCAGCTCCTCGGCCCAGCCCGCGCCGGGCACGTCGCTATTCAGCATGCCGAGCTGCGGGTCCGCGAGCTGCACGAAGAGCCACGGGGCGTCGTTGTTTGGCGGCGGCGCGTCTCCTTCCGCAATGGCGTCGCGCGTCTGGTTCAGGTCGCGCAGGCCCGTCAGGAAGCGCGTTTGTGCGGCGGCCTCGGCGGCGTCGAGCGGCGCCTCATCAGCAGCGCCGTCGAAGCATGCTGTGAGGCAGTCCATGGCTGCTAACGCGGTGCTGACGAGCGCTGGTTCTAGCGCTGCGGTTCGGCTGTAACAGCCTGTGCCTTGTGAGGCGCTGTGGAGTTTCTGGGCGCTCGGGCGCTGCGCAGTTGTCCGACGGCCACGCACCGCTTCCTTAGTGCTCTATCGATACAATTGAGCGCGATCACCCACCAGTACGACGTTTACGGTTCACTGAACACCGTTGTGCAGGCGTGCTAGCCTTGCTATACTTTTCTCCGTCGGCTTTCGGTAAATGAAGAGTCTCACGGCAGGCGTCCTCGCACTACCGTTCGCCATGCAACCGCACCCTTCCTGTGCAATTCCTCTGAGACGGGTTTTTCAGCCGGGTTTTGCACGCATAAAAAAGGCACCACTTCGCAAACGAGGTGGTAACGACGTATGCGATCCGATCCGCGTCAGCGCTGTGAACAACGCTTCCGTCGCGAGAGCACAGCGCCAGAGCTAGCAACGGATGATCACTAACCACTGAACCATGGCCACGACCCAAGTGCTCGACCTCTTGCTCCAGGACGGCGCCGACTATGAATCGACGGTGGGCGTGCTGGGCCTGCTGTACGCAAGTGCAGCGGTGCACGCGGGCGCCGCGTACCGCCGGACGCCGCCGGCCAAACTAAGGGCGAGGCGGCTTACGGGCTCGCTCTTCGCCGCGAGCGCGCTCCGCTCGCTCGGGTTCCTGGCCTTTGCGCTCGTCACGCACACGGCGCGCAGCCGGCTCCTGGCCAAGGGCGTCGTTCTCTTATTCGACGTGCCCGACTTCGTCGTCGTCTCGAACTACACGTTGCTGATCGTGGTGTGGTTCGAGGCTTTTTTGGACGCGCGGCGCCACTGGCTGGACCGGCGGACCTACCGGTGGCACTGGCGCGCGGCGTACTTCGGGCTGAACGTCGGGTTGGTGAGCGCGATGGTCCTACTCTACGCCTTAATCCTCTTCGGCGGGCCACGTTTAGATGGCGTGCGGTACACGTACGTACTCCTCGCCGCCGTGTCCCTCGCGGTGCCATTAGCACATGCGGGCCTCTACGTCACGCTAAGCCTGCGCTTCGCGGCGTTCCCCCTGCGCGGCGGCGACGGGGCCGAGCGCGCGCACCGGAGCCGCGTCGTCGTGGCGTGGGCGTGCGGCCGGGCCCTCTGGGGCGTGGCCGTCGCCGTCGCCTGCGCCCCGGCGCGGCGGCTGCCCGCGTGGGCGCGGGACGACCCCCAGCGCGGGGGCGTGGCGCTCGCGGCCCTCTTCCTCTTCGCCGAGGTGTGCCCCTTCGTCCTGGCCCTGGACTCGGGGTTCCTCCGGCTCGTCGACGCCGACGCGGCGGCGGCGGGCCCGCCGGCCGCCTACGGGACGGCCCCCGCGGCGCCGCGCGTCGAATCGAGCGAGTCTTTTGTTTAGTAATCCAGTTTTGTGAACCTGCCACCGCGCGGTGTGCATGTGCAGTGGCTTGCACAGTGCTACTAGGCCCACACCCCGGAAAGAAACAGTGCTCCTAGTACATTGAAGCCTCCTTAGAACTTCAGCGAGCAAAACATGGCGACGCCTCCTTTTGCCCATTCCAGCTGGTCGACCTTGCCGTCGTTGTTGAGGCCGTCCGCTCGGTTGCTGGGCATTTCGATCCACATGACGAAGTTCGTCGAGTGGCCCGTCGTGGACAGCGTGCCCCGCCGACTGAGTTCCTTGTAGACGGGGCACCGGTAGATGCCGCCCGTCGGCTCGACCCGGTTCTTGACCGGCGACAGGTGCATGATGGGCGCGGCGGAGAAGAGCTGCTTCGGCCGGCTATCGTTTAGGGACCGCAGGTCGGGGTCCCACCGCGCGCCCTCTAAGAACAAGCCGCGGATGTACACGCCGTCCTCGGGTTTTGTGGTGATGTCGTCTGAATTGGAGGTGTCCATCATGATATGGTCGAACGCGATCGTGTCGATGGGGAACTGCTTGGACCGGGCGTAGTTCTGCATCGACCCCGTCAAGAACGCCTGGGGGAAGTAGAACCCGCTGATCCAGAACGTGACCGGGATGCCGTCCTTGATCCAGTCCCGGATGAAATCCAGGCGCAGCATGAGGTCGTCGGTCCAGGGGCCCAGCGGCTTCAGGGAGGGGTACGCCTTGGCCTCCCAGGCTCCTGGTACTTGTCCTACTGCAATAGAATTGCCCATCGCCTCTAATTCCCCAGACATGACGACCAACCCTTGCAGCGCTTTCGCCAATTCGGGGAGCGTGAGTTGCATGACGTGCACCAGCTTGTTGTAGCGGATGCATTCTTGGGCCAGCACCGTGTTCATGGACTCGTCGTAGACCACGGGATACTGCATCTGGATGCCCGGCACGTCGAAGGCGCCCCGCAGCTCCAGCTTGTCCGTAATGCTGGTCACTTCCAACGCGATCAGTTCCTCCCTCGAGACCCCGCCGCCGCCGCCGGCAAAGAAGCCGAGCAGGTGTGGCGCCCTGTGGATGCTGACCAGCTGTCTTCTAAATGGGTTTGAGTGGCCAGTGTCAAAGTCGGCCCACAGTAACGCGTGCCCACACCCCGTGACACAGCGCGAACCGCGCGTCGATGCTGGGGATGAGCCTGCCCGACCTGCCCTTCCTGGCGCCGCTGGGCGCGGTGCGTGTATGCACCTTTTACTACGC